>JGI12109J20283_10101782_pt1 | contig 83130 bp, 71 predicted proteins | sample ElkSlonscriptome_12_FD_20283 | JGI IMG/M metagenome (IMG submission 20283) | reverse complement strand
AAAAACTTGCTTCTGGGAAGCGTGTTAAGCGCTTTGCAAGCTTCGAGCGAATAGCTTTGAGAAAGCTGCGACAGCTACAAGTTGCTGAAAAGCTAAGTGATTTAAGAGTTCCGCCAGGAAATATGTTAGAAGCTTTATCTGGCAATCGTTCCGGGCAACATAGTATCCGGATTAATAAGCACTTCCGCATCTGTATCAAATGGAGCAAAGCGGGTGCTGCTGATGTTGAAATTGTAGATTATCACTAGGAGGTAACTCATGCGTACATTAAACCCTGTTACACCAGGCGAGTTACTGAAAGAAGATTTCCTTGATCCAATGGAAATTTCCAAGTATCGCCTTGCAAAAGAAATTGGCGTTCCAGCACAAAGGATTGGCGATATAGTTGCTGGTAAGCGCTCTATTACCGCTGACACAGACCTGCGTCTTTGCAAATTCTTTGGGCTGTCTAATGGCTATTGGCTAAGAGCCCAGGCAGCTTTTGATACCGAACAAGCTGCTGAAGAGCTTTCTGATGTGCTTAAAACTATTAAGCCTTGGAAAAATACAAGCCCACAATCCGGGCAAAGAGCCTATCAAGCTCTTCATGAATGCCCGAACAGACGCCAGCTTCCTGGCCCGACGCTCCGCGCTGAGATCTATGCCGTTCGCCAGTAACTTTCACGCTTCAAGAGCGAGTTCTCTGGCTTCTCGCGTATTCCAGACCAGGCGTGCCACTGAATCCAGAGGAAGCCTGCCACTGATTCCACGGCAAAGCTGCCACCTTGGCAACTTGCCTGAAATCACCAGCTTCAGCGCAATGACGCGGGATCACTAACCGGTATTTCTGACGCCAATATTTGGCACCTGATTTGGTTACAAGAAGATGTAAGTTGGATTTCAATAGACTGTAGTAGATGCTGCGATACTGTAACTATCGGGTTAGACAGGGATTTTGCGATTTAGGCGGACTTCTGAGGATGTTGCTGGAGGGATTTGTGGTGCCCAGGGGCGGAATCGAACCACCGACACGAGGATTTTCAGTCCTCTGCTCTACCGACTGAGCTACCTGGGCGTTGAGAAATGCAGTCTAGCGCTGTGCTTGCCGCACATCTTGCAATACCTGCTATGGCTTGATCCATTCCAACCGGCGGCCACAAAATGGCGTCGTTCGGTTGCGCATGAGCTTCGCTGCAGGCCCTGGGGATTCCCCTGCCAAAACACATGGCGCTCCCCTGCGAGCCGCGTATTAAATAGCTTTCATGGGAATGAGTCAAGCCGGGCGGCTTAGCCGTCTTTAGGGACATAGCCCTCGGCTATGTCGTGGTCCTCATTGTTGAAAAACTTGTCCATCTCCTGCTCGAGATACTTGCGGGTCTCGGGGTCGGCCAGGCTAAGCTGTTTCTCATTGATCAGCATTATTTGCTGTTGCTGCCATTCCTTCCAGGCCTGCTGCGAGACGCTTTCGAAGATCTCCTTACCTTTTTCGCCCGGGTAAGGGGGAACGGGCAGTCCGGGAAGTTCCTTGCCATATTTCTTGCAGACTACAGTACGGGTCATGCTCAGTCCTCGTGTTCATGTCGGGGAAGCGTGGACAGCAGTTTTTTGATCGGTGCCGCCAGGCCAACTTCCTTGCTGTGATTCAGAGGGTACCAGAGCCACCGGTCGGATTCAGCCGCGCCCGCATCCAGCTGCCACTTCTCTATAATTAGCGGGCTGATGTCCAAATGGTAGTGGGTAAAGCTGTGGCGGATGGTGGGAAGAGACTCGCACTCATCGGGATCGAAACGCACACCGGCCTCGTCGTGCAACATCCAGCCTGGCTCTTTTACCTGCGGCGGTGTCTCCGCTAGTTCCGGGAGTGAGAAAAGACCGCCCCATATACCCGTCGCCGGGCGTCGCTCCAGCAGCACTTCATCCTGGTCGTTTTGCAGAATCAACAGGCTTACTGCTCGTACCGGCTTATCTCGCTTCGGTTTCTTGCCCGGAAACTCGGCGATGGCGTCCATTGCCAGAGCCCGACAGCTCTTATTCAACGGGCAGCGCGGACAGTCGGGCTGCGTTCGCGCACACAGCGTGGCGCCAAGATCCATGATGGCCTGGGTGTAATCGGCAACCCGTTGCTGTGGCGTGAGTTCTTCAGCCAGTCTCCATAGTTCTTTTCTGACTGCGGATTGCTCGGGCCAGCCGGCGGTGGCGAAACAGCGCGACAAGACCCGCTTGACGTTGCCATCCAGTATGGGGGCTCGCAATCCCATGGCCAGGGCGGCGATGGCACCGGCAGTAGATCGTCCTATGCCGGGAAGGGCTTCCAGTTCATCAATACTGCCGGGAAACTCACCTCCGTACTCGGACACGACTTTCCGTGCGGCACGATGCAGATTGCGAGCCCTGGCGTAGTAACCGAGCCCGGTCCAAAGATGCAGGACCTGATCCATTTCTGCCCGGGCCAGTTCGCTGACGTCCGGGAACCGGATCATGAAGCGCTCGAAGTAGGGGATAACGGTGGTGACCTGCGTCTGCTGCAACATGATCTCGGACACCCAGACCCGGTAGGGGGTAGGGTTCTGCTGCCAGGGCAGATCTTGGCGCCCATGCTGGTCAAACCAGTTGAGGATTTTCCGGGCGAAGTCGGTACTCATGAGGGGCTACTTGGAGTGGCAGAGACTCGTCTGCATTATTCACAGCCTATTTAATTAGGGATGTTGCGCGGGTTTTCTGGGGCTTCGGCGTCGATCGCTTCGTCGAACCGGTCTTGCGCCGCCTGACTGCTCAGATCGGTGAAAACATCACGCACGGCGCCGAAGTCGGGACTGCAGTATTGGCTCGGCGCGGCATCGAATTCTGCATTGCAACGGACGGGCCAGGGCACGTCGTGGTAGCGGTCAATAATGGGTATGGTCTGGGTGAAGGGTTCTCCAAGAACAGTGAAGAGCAGGTCGTAGTCGAAGCTGCCTGCTTGCAGATTAATGCCGCCGCTGCCGGTGATGTCGAAATTGTCCATGCGCAGCACGATGTCCTGATTCGCTTGCAGGCCTTCTTCGAGCGTAATGGTGCCGTAGAGTTCCGAAAACTGGACCACGTCGGGCCACTGCTGAATGGACTCGCCCGTGGGGCTGAACGCGGCTATGGCGGTGAATATCTGTTTGATCAGTGAAATATCAATGGAACTGTTGTCGATGCTAAAAGTCGTTGAGCCTGCCAGACTGGCGCCCATGGTTCCGAGTGTTCTAGCGCTCGCCCTGTAGGTGGATTCCAGGTTGAATCTGCCGGAGGAGCCGCTCACCTGGGTCATCACGGCAGCCAGGTCTGCCAGATTGAGCTGATTCATGGCAAAGCTGGTCTCCAGTTCTGGCGTTTCGGCCTGCGCGTTGACGCGGACAGAGCCCTGCAGGTTGCCTCCAAGAGCCGAAACCGGAGCGATTTCGATGTCGAGCACACCGTCTTCGATGTTGGTGAAGACGTTGATGTCTTCGAAAATCAGCTCCCCGAGCGTGACTGAAGCCAGCGAGGCTGAGCCTAACAGGTTGAATGCGCTCAGTAGTTCGAAGGGCATTTTGGCTTGGGGTTGTTGCGAGCTCGGGGCTTGTGCTTCCCCCGTGGGTGTCGCCGGCAGCAAGCCAGTCAGGTCAAGGTCGCCACCCAGCAGCTCGTAGCTGACGCTGGTGGGAAACAAATCGGTTGCAAATCGAACGCTGCCGCTGCCGTTGATCTCGTCATCGTTCAGGGTCAGAGTCAGGTCTGGAACGGTAGCTTCAGTCTGATTGCCGCTGAACTCAAGGCTCAGGCCAAGGCGCGGCCGCTCTCCGATACCCGATTCGGGCGCTGCGTTGGCGGCCTCTGTCAGAGCCAGCGTTTGCGTCAAGCCGACGACGTCGAAAGGGTCGGCATGGAGGCTTCCCGTATACTGCATGCCCCGATTGAAATTGGCTACGGCGATGTTGCCCTGTATAAGGAGCGGGGTGATGCTGAGCTGGGTGTTGCTTAAGTTCAGCGCGGCGTTACCGGGATCAATGATCATGTTGCTACGCAGCGCCACCGGCACCGGTGCGCTCATGCCGTTGTTCTCGAAATCGAAGTCGATGGCGAAGTCGAAGGGTCGGCCCTCGAAGTTAGTGTTCTGGCTCTGAAGATTGAAATTATCAATCTCATAGCGCAGGCCCCGAGACAGATCCTGGTAATCAATGCGGGCGTTGCGAATGCTGATGCGCTCGAATTCCAGGGCAATAATCTCCCCGGTGCTGGTTTCGATCTGCTGGACGCTCGCTCCGGCTGCGCTGCTGGCCCCCGAGTCTGCAGCGACCGGATTGGTGGTGTCCCAGATGGAACTTCCGTCGGCGCGGACGAAGTAATTGACGTGTAGGTCCTGAGCCAATAATTCCTTGATCAGCAGGCGCCCGGCCAGGAGCTCGCGAGCATCAAGGCTCAACGCCACCGAGCTCGAGGAAAACAGTTCCTGGGTCGCCGTCGGATTGACGAGGCGCACATCGTTCAAGCTCAGGCTCGGGGTAGGGAACAGGTTAAGGTCAACATCACCGGCTACGGTCAGTTCGTAATCGCTGTTTTCAGCCACGGCCCGTTCCAACAGGCTGCGGTACTGGCCTGAGTTCAGGTAATAGAACACGCCTAAGGTGAGCACGATCACCAGCAGACCCAAGACACCTAGAATCCTAAGGAGAATGCGCATTTTTCAAACTTAGCTTAGCTGTTTCCTGATACTACCGAGCCTGGCTTTCTGGGCTACAACGTAGTGATAAACGTAGTGACAGGGGTCGGGGTGAGTGGGATTGAGCCTCGACTCCCACTGCTCGCTGATTGTAGCGAAAGCCGGCCAGACATGCATCTTTGCCGGATCGGCCCCCTGGCGGCCCTTGTCTCCGGCTGCTTGTGAAACTCGGTGCCCGAGGGGTTTGGGTCGCTTTCCCTGAATGTGTCGCGGCTTTATAATGCGGCCTTTGCCACCCCCGGTACCCGGTATGAACAAGATGAGTGATACCCGGTCGATGCAGGCCGAACGTCAGGCTAGTGTCGAGCGCAACACCAAAGAGACCCAAATCACCGTTTCCGTCAATCTTGATGGCAGTGGCGAGCTACAGGCGGAGACCGGCCTGCCGTTCCTGGAGCACATGCTGGACCAGATCGCCCGCCACGGTCTGATCGACCTGAATCTCCGCGCCAGCGGCGATCTAGAGATCGACGCTCATCACACGGTGGAGGACATCGGCATCACTCTGGGGCAGGCGATTGCCGCGGCATTGCCGAAGACCGGCATCCGCCGCTACGGTCATTCGTATGTACCCCTGGACGAGGCGCTGTCGCGGGTGGTGGTGGATTTTTCCGGCCGACCCGGCCTGGAGTATCAGGTCCAGTTTGCCCGTAGCAGTGTCGGGGGTTTCGACGTGGATTTGTTCTACGAGTTTTTTCAGGGTTTCGTCAATCACGCCCAGGTCACTCTGCACATTGACAACATAAGAGGCAAGAACGCCCACCATCAGATCGAAACCATCTTCAAGGCCTTCGGTCGAGCTTTGCGCATGGCGATGGAGATTGACCCACGGTCCCCGGGAGCGGTCCCCTCCACCAAGGGTGTTTTATAAGGTTCCCCGCCTGCTGAAACGCCTGCGTCGGCGCTGGGCACAGGCCAAAGCAAGACGCCATTGCGCAGGATTCGGATAGATAGCATGAACAAAGTGGCCATCATTGACTATGGCATGGGCAATCTTCACTCGGTTGCCAAGGCGGTAGAGCATGTCAGCAGCGAACTTGGCATGGCGGCCGAAATCGTTATTACGCCGGATCCGATGCTCATCGGCGCCGCCGATCGGGTGATTTTTCCGGGCGTCGGCGCCATCCGCGATTGCATGGCGGAAATCAAGCGGCTGAATGTGGGCAGGATGGTTGAAGACGCCATGAAATCCAAGCCCGTGCTGGCGATCTGCGTCGGTATGCAGGCGCTCATGGAGCGCAGTGAAGAAAACGGGGGCGTAGATTGTCTCGGCCTATTCTCTGGTGATGTTCGCTTCTTCGGCCATGACCTGCGCGACGACGAGGGAATGCGTCTGAAGGTGCCACACATGGGCTGGAACGAGGTGATCCAGACTCGAGTTCATCCGCTGTGGCGCGGCATCCCGGACAACAGCCGCTTCTATTTTGTCCACAGCTATTATGTTCAGACAGAAAACCGTCAGCAGATCACGGGGCTCAGTCACTACGGCAAGGAAGTCGTGGCGACCATGGCTGACAGTAATATTTTCGCTACCCAGTTTCATCCGGAAAAGAGCCAGAAAGCGGGCTTGACTCTGCTTAGAAACTTTTTAGAGTGGGATGGCGGTGACTGAATCACAGAGGATGAGAACACCGAATTTATGATCGTTATTCCAGCTATCGATATCAAGGACGGTAAGTGCGTGCGTCTGCGCCAGGGACGCATGGAAGATGCCACTGTATTCAATGAGGACCCGGTGCAGCAGGCCGCCATTTTCTCCGCTAAAGGCGCCAGGCGTCTTCATATAGTTGACTTGAACGGTGCCTTCGCTGGTGCCCCGGTCAATGCAGAGATCGTTAGTGCCATCGTAGCACGCTGCCCGGATTTGCCCGTGCAGATCGGTGGCGGGATTCGTAGTCTGGAGACTGTTCAATTCTATTTGGATGCCGGAGTCAGCTTTGTAATCATTGGTACCGCCGCCGTCAAAAACCCCGAATTGGTAAGTCAGGCTTGTGCTAAGTTTCCGGGCAAAATCATCGTTGGTCTCGATGCGGTAGAGGGCAAGGTAGCGACAGAGGGCTGGGCGGATGTCTCAGAGCTGGAGGCCAGTGCCCTGGCGGATCGGTTGGCCGACCTCGGAGTCGCCGCCATTGTCTACACGGACATCTCGCGTGACGGCATGATGCATGGGGTTAACCTCGATGCGACCGTGGCTCTGGCCGAGCAGTCTTCGATTCCGGTGATTGCGTCGGGAGGCGTCGCGAAGCTAGGGGACATTGTCGACCTTAAAGCTGCCTCACATTCGACGGCAGGGGCGGGGATAATGGGTGTCATCGCCGGGCGCTCGCTCTATGAAGGCAGCTTGCACCTGGAAGAGGCTCAGGCTTATTGTGACCGCCCTGGAGACTGAGCGCAGCCAGTCGCCAACCAGCTGAGAGATGAAATGAATTTATGGGGCTAGCCAAGCGCATTATTCCCTGCCTCGATTGTGATAAAGGCAGGGTGGTCAAGGGTGTGAAGTTCATCGATATCCGTGATGCCGGGGATCCGGTGGAGGTGTCGAAGCGCTACTGTGATGCGGGCGCGGATGAGATTACTTTTCTTGACATCACCGCCAGTCATGAAGCCCGGGATACGACGGTGGATACTGTCGCCGCCATAGCGGGACAGGTGTTTATTCCTCTTACTGTCGGTGGCGGCATTCGCACATTGGAAGATATTCGCACGATGCTCAACGCCGGGGCAGACAAAGTCGCGATCAATACTGCCGCTGTGCAGGACCCCGAGTTCGTGCGCCGGGCTGCAGAGCGCTTTGGCTCTCAGTGCATCGTGGTGGCAGTAGACGCCAAGCGCGTCAATGCCGATGGCGAGGCGCCACGCTGGGAGATTTTTACCCACGGTGGGCGCACCCCGACCGGGCTGGAGGTTCTCAGGTGGGTCCGACGCATGGTGGACTATGGGGCCGGTGAAATTCTGCTTACCAGTATGGATCGGGACGGCACGCGCCAGGGCTTCGATTTAGAGCTCAATCGTGCCGTGAGTCGAGCGGTCTCAGTGCCTATCATCGCATCGGGAGGCGTTGGCAATTTGGAGCACCTGGCCCAGGGTGTGCAGGAGGGTGAGGCGGATGCAGTGCTCGCGGCCAGTATTTTTCATTTTCAGGAGCACACGATCCAGGAGGCCAAGGAATACATGTCCAATAAAGGCATTGAGGTGCGCTTGCAGGAGTTGTAAGGGTCGTAAAACCCCAGGAGAATTCCTCGCTCAATCGCCCAGGCGCTGGGCAAAATTTCCAGAACTGGCGCCACTGGCTTGAGGCCTGAAGGCATTGATACCTTTGAGTACGTTGAGTGCTTCATTGAGCGGATAGTCGGTCACCAGAACTTCTTCGGCCGAAATGAGGGCTTCTGACATCGCCGCATCGCTGTCAACAATTTCGGTACCAACTTCCTCATTTTCCAGGTGGCCCTGGAGGTCAGACTCACTGAATTGCAGCGCTCTTCTGGACCGCCTGGTTACGAACGCGTCACCTACCTCAATGTCCGGCTCGATGCCCTGTGCCTGAATTGAGCGCCCTCCAGGAGTGTAATAGCGCGAGGTGGTCAGCTTGATGGCGCGGCGTTCATCTAGAGGCAACACCGTCTGCACTGAACCTTTGCCAAAACTGCGCGTTCCCATGACTATGGCGCGACCGTGATCCTGAAGGGCACCGGCGACAATTTCAGAGGCGGAAGCGGAGCCGTTGTTGATGAGGACCACCAGCGGTACGTCGGGTGCAGACGTGTTGATCGTGGCACTGAAATCAAGATCGTTGCCTTCCATGCGGCCCTGGGTATAGACGATTTGTCCCGCATCAATGAACGCGTCGACGACAGCGACCGAAGACTGCAGGACGCCGCCAGGGTTGTTGCGCAAATCCAACACTATGCCTTTGAGGTCTCCGTGTTCTGAGTATAGCTTGTCAATCTCTTCAACAAATTCATTGCCGGTGTCGACCCGGAACTGGGAGATTCGCAAGTAGGCAAAGCCGGGCTCAAGCATTCGGCTGCGGACACTGGCAACTGAGATGATTTCGCGCGTGATAGTCAGGTCGAAGGGCTCCGTGCCCTCGCGGGAAATCGTCACGGTGACGTCTGTTCCCGGCTCGCCGCGCATCATGTTGGCGGCCTCCTCGGGCAGCAGTTCTCGAAGGGGCTTATTGTCGATGGCGATTATGAGGTCGCCGGCCCTGATGCCAGCCCGGTCTGCGGGCGTGTTGTCGATGGGAGCAATCACCCTGATAAAACTGTCCTCGCGACCTACCTCGATGCCCAGGCCACCGAATTCACCGCTGGTAGATTCCATGAGCACATCATAATCGTCTGCAGCCATATAGGCGGAATGAGGGTCCAAGCCTGACAGCATACCTTTGATGGCATACTCAAGCAGTGTGCGGTCGTCGATCTCTTCGACATAGGCCCGTCTAATGCTTTCCAGGGCCTCGGTAAACATGCGGACCTCATTTAGCGGCAGGGGCAGCGCTGCTGCCGAGTCTTCCTGAGCCAGGCTGATGGTCGGAGTGAGCGCCCAGGCGAGAAGGCCTGCTGTCAGGTTGATGGCGGTGAGACGAAGACTAGGCATGGTTTGGGGTATCCTTCGCGTGAGCGTAACAGGACTACGAGCCCGCTATGGTTTCAGTTTCCGCAGCGCTTGGCAAATTTACTGGTAGCGCCAGAGAGAGCTGGCCTGCAAACCCAGCTCAATTACTGGCGAGCCGACCTGCATCCACTGTTGTCAGCAAGACTTTACCGGTCATCTCCTCGGGAATCGGAGCCTCCAGCAGCGCCAGCAACGTTGGCGCCAGATCGCAAAGACTGCCTTCACCACTGAACTGCCTACCACTGCCGCCGACGTAGACCAAGGGCACCGGACCGTTGGTGTGGGAAGTGAGGGGCTGGCCACTGTCCGGATCGACCATCTGTTCCACATTGCCGTGGTCTGCGGTGATGAGAAGTTCGCCGTCAACGGCTTCGATCGCCTCGACAATGCGTCCAAGACATTTGTCTACAACTTCCACGGCTTGCACCGCAGCGTCGAAGTCGCCCGTATGCCCAACCATGTCGCCATTGGCGTAGTTGCATATTATGGCGTCATACTTACCGCTCTTGATAGCCTCAACCAGTTTGTCGGTGACTTCGAAGGCTGACATCTCAGGCTTGAGGTCATAGGTTTTGACCTTCGGCGAGGGGACCAGGATGCGATCTTCTGCATCGAAAGGCTTTTCCCTGCCACCATTAAAGAAGAAAGTTACGTGGGCGTACTTTTCGGTTTCGGCAATGCGAAGCTGAGTCTTGCCGTGATCAGCCAGCCATTCGCCCAGTACATTCTTGAGCGGCTCGGGCGGATAGGCGCAGACAGCGTCGATGTCGGCAGCATACTCCGTCAGAGTGACAAACTCTCCTAGCAGGGGTCGCTGCTCGCGTTGAAAACCATCGAATTCGTCGTCTGTAAATGCCCTGGTCAGCTCGCGGGACCGATCGGCGCGAAAATTCATGAAAACCACAACGTCGCCATCGTCGACTATGACTTCCGAGTCATCACTGTCTCTGACCAGCGATGGCTGAACAAATTCGTCGTCCTCGTCTCTGTCATAGGCTGCCTCAAGCGCATCGCTTACGCTGGCGTAGGTGAACTCCGACTTTGCCTGCGTGAGCATCTCATAGACTGGTTTGACCCGATCCCAGCGCTCATCCCGGTCCATGGCATAAAACCGCCCCGCCAGTGAGGCAACGCGGCCGCAGCCCGAGGCCTTGAGTGTTTCCTCTGCCATCTGCAGGGAAGCCAGGGCGCTTCGCGGCGGCGTATCGCGTCCGTCCAGCCAGGCGTGTAGATAGATCTGCTTGACGCCTCTAGCCCGCGCTAGTTTTATCAGGGCCATGATCTGATCTTCATGGCTGTGGATGCCTCCCGGCGAAAGCAGGCCGAAGACATGCACGGCGCTCTCTGCAGCAACTGCCTTAGCCATGGCGGCATTGAGTACTGAATTGTCGTCGAAACTGGCGTCTGCGATGTCTCTGTCAATGCGGGTCAGGCTCTGGTAGACCACACGTCCGGCACCCAGATTCATATGGCCAACCTCGGAATTCCCCATCTGGCCGTCGGGCAGCCCAACTTCCAGCCCGGAAGTGTGAATCAGAGTGTGGGCGCGCTCTGACCACAGGCGGTCCCATACCGGGCTGTCGGCGCTGTCGATGGCGTTGTGGTCGGTGGCTTCGCTGTAGCCCCAACCATCGAGTATCAGTAACAAGGCTGTCTTGCGGCTGCTCATAAGAATAGATCCAGTACGCGGGTTCAAAGTCAGGGCGCCATTATCACTAAAAGGCTCTGTGGACGCGAGCCGCAAGCCTACCCCGGGGCATTGATATCGAAGCTGGCTACGACTTCTTAAGCGCTGCCGACATGTGTATACTTCATCCCTTTTCAGCGGGCGCCCGGCCCGTGGGGCGTTCGTAAGCATGCGGGCGCGCCCCCTTTGAGTTAAGTTGGACATTGATCAGACATGGCGCAATTCGTCGAATTTCTTGGTAACCACTGGCTGCTTTCTACCCTCTGGTTACTGACGCTCGGTGCCATCATTGTCTACCATCAGCGCTCGGGGGGCAGCAGTGTCGGGCCACAGCAGGCGGTGATGATGATCAACCGCAAGGATGCGGTGGTGGTGGACCTGCGGGAGAAGAAAGAATTCGACAGCGGCCATATTGTGGATTCCATCCACATTCCCCTGGCAAAGTTGAAGCAGCGGATTGCCGAATTGAAAAAGCACAAGGACAACCCGGTGATCGTGGTATGCAAGATGGGGCAGCAATCCGGTGAGGCGGCCAAGCTACTGACCGAGGCCGGTCATAGTCAGGTCTATCGTCTCTCTGGGGGCGTCGCCGAGTGGAAAGCACAGACTCTGCCCTTAGTGCAGAAGAAATAGCGTAAGAATGGCGGCTGGCCGCAGTCGGCAAGCGCCGAACCCGGGCCCGGCAATAGCTCTTTACAGCTTTCGATCAGCAAACAGGATTCGTGATGACAGATTTTCAAGATGACAACAATCAGCCCGTAACTCCGGGAAGCGACGGCGCCGGGCAGCAGGCGACCGATGGGCCCCAGTTCGCACTTCAGCGCATCTACCTCAAGGACTCCTCATTCGAGTCCCCGCGCAGCCCGCAGACGTTCCAGAGCCAGTGGAAGCCGACAATCAATTTTGACATCAAGACTCGCAGCAACAAGATTCAGGATGATATTTACGAGGTCGTTCTGGTCCTGACAGCGGAGGCAAAACTGGATGAGCAACCGGCATTTTTAGTGGAAGTGCATCAGGCTGGTGTCTTCACCTGCAAGGGATTCAGCGATCAGCAGCTGGAGCTGACACTGGCCACCTGGTGCCCGAATATCCTGTTTCCCTACGCCCGCGAAACCATCGATAGTCTGGTAGTCAAGGGCAGTTTTCCGGCCCTCATGCTTTCGCCGATCAACTTTGAGGCGCTGTATGCCCAACAAAAGCAGCAGGCTGCCGAGCGCGAGAACCCGGCCCCTGCCGGGTCTGGGGAAACCCCGACTCAGGCACCCAACTAGAGAAAGCCAAAGGCATGTCGGCTACGTTCAGCGCATGCCTTTATGCCCTTCTTTACTCCCCGCCGGTGAATTCGAACTGGCGCCAGGCCTCATAAACCACCACGGCTGCCGCATTACTCAGATTGAGACTGCGGCTATCAGGCTGCATGGGGATTCGCACGAGATTTTCTGCCGACAGGTGCTGGCGCAGGGATTGCGGTAATCCCCGGGTTTCCGGTCCGAACAAGAGGAAATCCCCCGGTTGGTATTGAATCGCCGAGTAGCACTGACTGGCCTTGGTAGTCACGCCGATGATTCGGTTTTCCCCTGCATTCTGGCGGAATTCTTCCCAATCCTCATAGCTGTTCACAAGAGCGAACTCTCGATAATCGAGCCCGGCACGTCGCAATTTCTTCGCCTCGAGTTCGAAGCCGAGGGGTTTTATCAAATGCAGCCTGGCGCCCGTATTTACCGCCAAACGCATGATGTTACCCGTATTGGGCGGGATTTCGGGTTGATAGAGGGCGATGTTGATCAAAATTCAGGCAATTCAATGCAGCCAGCGAAATCCCGATGAATTGACGGATTGGGTCCCAAGAGGCTGGGTTCCGGGGCTGCCTCACTGTTCCTTGTCGCTGGCTGGCTGCCCGCATTGGGCCTCACTCTTCAGCCAGCTCCGAGCCCTTACCATAAGACGTGCCCAAGTCCTTGATCTTTCGGGTCAGCGTATTGCGGCCCCAGCCCAGCAGATTGGACGCATCACGGCGACGTCCGCCGGTGTGCTTCAAGGCAATGTCGATTAGGGTGCGCTCAAACAGTGGTGTGGCCTCATCCAGGATACTGCTGTTGCCCATGCTGAGCTGCTGGTCTGCCCAGGTCTGCAGGGCCTGGGTCCAGCTTCCCGTGCGGGTACTTTCAATTTGCTGCTCGGCAAATTCCGGGGGCAGATCTGATAGATGTACTTCACGACTCGAAGCCATAACTGTGACCCAGCGGCAGAAATTCTCGAGCTGGCGCACATTGCCCGGCCAGTTGAGGCTTTCCAGATATTTAGCTGTCTCCGGTCGCAGCATTTTTGCTTCCACGTCCAGCTCCACTGCGGCGGATTTCAGGAAATGATCCGCCAGTTTGGGGATGTCTTCACGCCGATCCGCCAGACGCGGGATGTGAATGCGAATCACGTTCAGGCGGTGGAAAAGGTCTTCGCGGAACTTGTGCTCCTCCACGAGTTTTTCCAGATTCTGGTGGGTGGCAGCGATGATACGCACATCCACCTTGATGGAGGAGATGCCACCGACGCGGTAAAACTCGCCGTCGGAGAGCACGCGCAGCAGCCTGGTTTGGGTGTCTGGAGGCATGTCCCCAATCTCGTCCAGGAACAGTGTTCCCCCGTCGGCCTGCTCGAAGCGGCCTGTTCGCTGAGAGGTGGCGCCGGTGAATGCGCCTTTCTCATGACCGAACAGTTCGGATTCGATCAGTTCCTTGGGGATGGCCGCGACATTAAGCGGCACGAAGGGCTTGTCCTTACGCGGGCTGTGCTGATGCAGAGCCCGGGCCACGAGCTCCTTGCCGGTACCCGACTCGCCATTGATGAGCACCGATATATTGGAATTGGACAGGCGACCGATGGCACGAAATACTTCCTGCATCGCCGGTGCCTCACCGATAATCTCCTGACTCTTCTCAATCTTACCTGCGTCCGGGCTCGTGTCCTGTTCCCTGGCATGCTCCAGCGCCCGCTGGGTCATAGCCACGGCTTCTTCGATATCGAAGGGCTTGGGCAGGTACTCGAAAGCACCGCGGCTGTATGAGGCGACCGCACTGTCCAGGTCGGAATGAGCGGTCATGATGATAACCGGCAGCTCGGGATGTTTTTCCTGGATGGTCAGTAGCAGGTCCAGGCCATTGATGCCGGGCATTCGGATATCGCTGATTATGGCATCAGGCAACTCCCGGTCCAGCCGGGTCAAGAGATCGTCACCATTTTCGAAGCTTCTGGTGTCGAGACCGCTCTTGCTCAATGATTTTTCCAGTACCCAGCGGATCGATCTGTCATCGTCCAGGATCCATACAGAGTTATTCGCAGTCATAGCTTGTCTGTACCTTTGAAGGATTTGTTTTCAGGTCTCTGCGGATTCGACCGCCGCCAATGGCAGCACTATCGAGAAGCGCGTTCGCCCTGGTTTGCTTTCACATTCGATTAAGCCCTTGTGCTGATTGATGATCCCGTGAGTAATTGGCAAACCGAGCCCAGATCCGTTGGGGCGGCCACTGATCATGGGATAGAACATGGTTTCGATCAGCTCGGGCGGGACGCCTGGGCCGTTGTCAATGACTTCTACGCAGGCAGCCAGGCGGTGGAAGCAGGCGCCGACAGTTACGTTGCGCAAAACGCGACTGCGCAACAGAATTTTGCCGGGCCGACCTCGACTTTTTTGCTCGCTCAGTGCCTGCAGGGCGTTACGTACAATGTTCAACAAGGCCTGAATCAGCTGCTCCTTGTCGGCCTCGACCAGGGGAATGCTGGGATCATAGTCTTTCACGAGCTGGATGCCGGAGTCCGCAGCCTCGACCTGAACCAGGCTGCGCACTCGCTCCAGCACCTCGTGAATATTCAGCGTCTTGATCTCCAGAGGTTTACGCGACCCCATCATGCGGTCCACGAGATTGTGCAGACGATCGGCCTCGGCGATGATGACGCTGGTGTACTCGGTGAGATGGGCAGCGTCTATCTCGCTGGCTAGTAGCTGTGCGGCACCGCGAATCCCGCCAAGTGGGTTCTTGATTTCATGAGCGAGTCCGCGCACCAGCTCCCGTGTAGTTTCGCGGGCCTGGTGCAGGCTCTGCTCGCGTGAAATGCGGTGCGTGTGCTCAAGGGAATAGAGCTCCAGCATGGCCTGGGGCTCACCCTGCTCCTCGAAAGGGCTGATGGTGAAATCGACGATCAGCGATTTCCCGTGCACGAGGGACAATTCGGCGCGACGACGGGTGAAGCTGGTTTTGTTGAGCATTGCAGTCTGAATGTCCTTGATGTCTTCCTCGGCATCGACAAGCAATTCACCGATGAACAGCCCCTGGGCTTTGCGGTCACTGATATCCAGTAACGACTCTGCTGCCACGTTGATGTAGAGCAGCCGGAGCTGCTTGTCCAACAGTACAACCCCGGTTTTCAGGTTATCTAGTAACCGTTTATGAACATTATCCAGGGTCACATTTGTTCTCGCGTGATTCGCTGACTCGGCTTCTCGGCGGCTCAGACCCGTGCGTTTTGTGAGAACCCAAGCAGGAGACTATGCAATAACCAAACCAACTCATCGTGGTGCCAAAAGCTCTGCAAGAGCCACTTTTTGGGGAATGCCCTGCAACCTGACGAGATATGGTCGCCAATATGCACTATTATAGTGCGTATTTCGAGCTTGCGGGAACCACCTTAGTACAAGCACAGATAATCGGTCCGGGGGGCAGGCAAAAAAAAACCCGGGGTTAACCCCGGGTTTGTTGCTGTCCAACAATGATCAGGGCAGCGCTTCTTTCGTGCTTTTGATAATGGCTGCGGCAACCTTGTAGGGGTCGGCGTTGGAGGCGGTGCGGCGATCCTCCAGGCGGCCTTTCCAGCCGTCTGTGACGGTGCTGATCGGGATGCGGATGGAAGCACCGCGGTCAGAGACGCCGTAGCTGAAGGTGTCAATGGACTGGGTTTCGTGCAGTCCGGTCAGGCGCTGGTCATTGTTGGCCCCGTAGACGCTGATATGGCGTTCGATGTTCTTGCCGAAGACTTCGCAGATCTTGGTGAACACAGACTCGTCACCGGCGGTGCGCATGGCTTCGTTGGAAAAATTGGCATGCATGCCGGATCCATTCCAGTCCAGATCCTTGCCCAGGGGTTTGGGCTCATAGTTGATGGCCAGATCGTAGCGCTCGGCGGTGCGTTCCAGGAGGTAACGGGCTAACCAGCACTCGTCGCCGGCGCGGGCGGCACCCTTTGCGAAGACCTGGAATTCCCACTGCCCGGCTGCCACCTCGGCATTAATTCCCTCAACGTTAAGACCTGCTTCCAGACAGAGGTCCAGGTGGTCTTCCACAACATCGCGCCCGTGGGCATTTTTAGCGCCTACAGAACAGTAATACGGGCCCTGAGGGCTGGGATAGCCGCCACGGGGGAATCCCGGGGGCAGGCTGGTCTTCAGGTCCCATAGGAAATACTCTTGTTCAAAACCAAACCAGAATTCGTCGTCATCATCATCGATCGTGGCGCGGCCATTGGATTCATGGGGGCTGCCGTCGGCGTTGAGCACTTCGGTCATGACCAGATAGGCATTGGTGCGATCCGGGTCCGGAATTATAGCCACGGGTTTGAGCAGGCAGTCGGAATCATCTCCTGAAGCCTGCAGGGTGGAGCTGCCGTCGAAGGACCACATGGGGCATTCTTCCAGGGTGCCGCCAAAATCCGAACGGACCATGGTTTTGCTGCGCAGGCTCTGAGTCGGCTTGTATCCGTCCAGCCAGATATATTCCAATTTAGATTTCATTGTCTAACTTTCTCCTAATCGATTTCGACTAACTAGATTTCTTACGTATCTCGCTCGTCGTCAAAATTGCCAGGCGCGGCTTCCATTCGTGGGCGCCGTTCGGAGCGGCCACCCAACTTCCCGGATGCCTATCCGGTGTCCTGTCAATATTGCAAGCGATACCTCTGCTCAGACAAACATCACAGTTCGGCTTGCCTTGTGTCGTTGGTGAGGAGCAAAATGTATGCCATTCATAGGGCGTCGTCTGAGCCCCTGTTTATGGGGCCTAATAGCCGAGAGCCGCTGGAAGCGCACCAAAAATATGCATAAATAATATAAATGCGCCAAAGAAGCGCAATTAACCGCCTCAAAATTCCTGCTTTTGCACCATCAACAGTCACTATTAGCTCACTATCTGGATCCGTAAGCCGCCGCTACCGAACCCGCCGCGATTCCAGGACCCATGCTCTATCTCAGTGAATGAAGTTGCATGCCTGCCACCGCGTTAAATTTGTTAATGTTCTCTTCGCGCCGGGCGTTTGTGAGGTCCTGCTGCGGATGGACAATGCGCACATAGGGGGTGGTTCTGAAGCGCATGATGCTGCAGGCTGCAGGCGTCCTACCTTTGGGATCAGGGCCAAGGCAGCGTCGCCGTGCTGGACCCGCGCTACGCAGGCGAGGACGCTAAAGCGGCCGGTCGCAGTGAAACAGTGCTGTAGCTTGCGGCTGGCTCGTGTATACTCGCCCGCCTCGAGTCCGGGCCATCTCCCGAAGTCATGAACTAGAGCCTGCAGACTGGCTCCCGGGCGCGGTCTTCCGTCAACGTCAAGTCTTGCAGTGCTGGCGCTTATCCCGTGAAAGAAAAAATACGCAACATCGCCATTATCGCCCATGTCGACCATGGCAAAACCACTCTCGTAGACAAATTGCTGCAGCAATCCGGAACCCTGGAAGCGCGCAACCGGGCGTTGGAGCGGGTTATGGATTCGAACGATCAGGAGCGCGAGCGGGGCATCACCATTGTTGCCAAAAACACCGCCATCAACTGGCAGAATTATCACATTAATATCGTCGACACTCCGGGACATGCCGATTTCGGCGGCGAAGTGGAGCGCGTTCTGTCCATGGTCGACAGCGTGTTGCTGCTTGTTGATGCGGTCGATGGCCCTATGCCGCAGACCCGCTTCGTTACCCAGAAGGCATTCGCCCAGGGGCTTAATCCAATTGTTGTCATCAACAAGGTGGATCGACCAGGAGCCCGACCGCACTGGGTCATGGATCAGGTATTCGATCTGTTCGATCGCCTGGGAGCTAACGATGAGCAGTTGGATTTTCCGGTTATCTATGCCTCTGCCATCAATGGTGTAGCGGGCCCGGAACCGGACCAACTCGCCGCCGACATGCAGCCTCTGTTCGAGATGATTGTCGAGCGGGTGCCGGCACCAGACGTGATCATTGAGGCGCCGCTGCAGATGCAGATAAGCGCGCTCGATTACAACAGCTATGTGGGTGTTATGGGCATCGGCCGCATCACTCGCGGCACCGCCCGGCCAAACCAGCCGCTGATCATCGTTGACCGTGAGGGGCAGACGCGCAAGGGCAAGATTTTGCAGGTGCAAAGCCACCTGGGACTGGAGCGTATCGACGTGAAATCGGCCAGCGCCGGCGAGATCGTCTGCATTAGTGGCATCGAGGGCCTGAACATTTCCGACACTCTATGCGACCCGGCAGAAGTCGAGGCCCTACCCGCACTGGTCGTCGACGAGCCCACCATCGCCATGACTTTTCAGGTCAACGATTCGCCCTTTGCTGGTCGGGACGGTAAATACATCACGACGCGAAGGCTGAAAGAGCGCTTAGATCGGGAGTTGCTCTATAACGTCGCCCTGCGCGTGGAGCCAGGCGACACACCTGACAAATACAAGGTTTCCGGACGCGGAGAACTGCACCTGTCCGTGCTCATAGAAAGCATGCGGCGGGAGGGGTTCGAGCTGGCTATATCCCGGCCCGAGGTGATCTTGCACGAACAGGACGGAGTCAAACAGGAGCCCTACGAAATCCTGGTCATCGACTGTGACGAAGAGTATCAAGGCGCAGTAATCGAGGAGCTGGGGCTGCGCCGGGCGGAGATGCGTGATCTGATGCCGGATAACAGCGGTCGCGTGCGGATGCAGTTTCTCATCCCCACCCGCGGGTTGATTGGCTTCCGGGCCCAGTTTCTCAGTCTGACTTCGGGCTCCGGACTGATGACTCATGTTTTTGACCATTACGGTACCTACAAGGAAGCAGAGCTGGCGGAGCGCAAGAATGGCGTCCTCGTTTCCATGGTGAAGGGCAAGTCTCTGGCTTATGCTCTCTTCAATCTTCAAGATCGTGGCCGCCTTTTCATCGCCCCGAATGTCGATGTCTACGAGGGTATGGTTGTCGGTCTGCACAATCGGGACAACGACCTGGTGGTCAATCCTACCAAGGCTAAACAGCTTACCAATATCCGCGCCTCGGGAAGTGACGAGAATATCCTTCTGACGCCGCCCATCGAGTTCAGCCTTGAGCAGGCCATGGAATTCATAGCCGAGGACGAACTCGTTGAGGTTACTCCAGGCTTCATTCGTCTGCGCAAGAAATATCTCACCGAGAACGAGCGCAAGCGGATGAGCCGAGGCACCGCAGTCAGGGGCTGACGGTATATCGCGCTGGAGTTGAGCACTTCTCTGTCCTAACATAAATCCCGCTGCCAACCGCCTTAGCCGCTCCGTCCGACAAGGAACGCCATGCAAGTACTGTTTCCCGAGATTAAACCTTTCAAACGCCACCAACTGACAGTGTCGGACCGGCATGAACTCTATCTCGATGAAGCTGGCAACCGGGATGGTCTGCCGGTTCTGTTCGTTCATGGCGGGCCGGGTTCCGGCTGCGATGCGAGTTCGCGGCGATTCTACGATCCCAGTGTTTTTCATATAATCACCTTCGACCAACGCGGTTGCGGGCGCTCTACTCCCCACGCCTGCATCGAGGAAAACACTACCGAGGACCTGATCGCCGACATGGAAGCCATTCGCCAGCACCTCGGACTGGACGCATGGGTATTGTTCGGCGGCTCCTGGGGATCGACCCTGAGTATTCTCTATGCCCAGGCCCATCCCAAACGGGTGCTAGGCCTGGTGTTGCGTGGCATTTTTCTGTGCCGTTCCAGGGAGCTCGACTGGCTATACCGGGATGGGGCTAATCGGGTCTTTCCTGACTATTGGGAAGAATTTGTCAGCCATCTGCCAGAGTCCGAAAGAGATGACCCGGTCAAGGCATACCACACGCGCCTTCTGGGCAATGACGAGCTGGCGCGGATGTCTGCAGCCAAGGCCTGGTCAGCGTGGGAGGGGAATTGTTCACGCCTGCGGCCAAGCGCCGAAGCCATGAGCAAATTTACTAAAGTCCATAATGCCTTAGCATTGGCGCGGATAGAGTCGCACTACTTTCTCAACGGCGGATTCATCGAAGAGAACCAGATCCTGGATAACATGGAGGCCATTCAGGATATTCCGGCCCGCATCGTGCACGGCCGCTACGACATGATTTGTCCATTGATCAGCGCCGTGGAACTCCACAATACCTGGCCTGCCGCCGAGCTGCATATCGTCCGCGATGCCGGCCATTCTGCCACCGAGCCGGGCATCGTCGATGCCCTCATACGCGCGACCCGACATATCGCGCGGCTGCTTGAGGGTGACAATGGTTAGGGCGCCACTGAACAAGTCTTTGCCCTGCCATGAACCTCTAAGCAAGGTGTATAGATCGGTCGGTTCAAAATGATTGCCTTGATTCAGCGGGTGAACTGGGCACAGGTCGATATCGCCGGCAGCACCCACGTCAGGATCGGAGCGGGCCTGCTAGCGTTTATCGGCATGGAAAAAGGCGACGGCGAAGCTCAGCTCAAGCCCTTGCTAGACAAGCTGCTCAGTTATCGTGTCTTCGCTGATGACGAGGGTAAGATGAACCTGAGCCTGCGGAATCGAGGTGGGGAACTCCTGCTGGTATCTCAGTTCACGCTCGCTGCCGATACAGGCCGGGGTCTGAGACCCAGTTTTTCTTCGGCATTGGCGCCGAGCGAGGCGAGTAAGCTGTGGCGGAAGCTTGTCGATTACGCGGCCGAACAATATGACGCGGTCAGCAGTGGTGAGTTCGGTGCCGACATGCAGGTCAGTCTGCAGAACAATGGCCCGGTAACATTCTGGCTACAGGTGAATTAATCGAAACCCTGGGTGTGGACTTCGGTGCTCTGCATTGTCCAGAGCATCCTCAGAGCATCTAACTTGTCGCCTGCTCATCTTCCTTTTCTTCTTCTCGTTTCTTGATGAGTCGCCCGGCCACGATACCCACTTCGAACAGCGCCCACATGGGAAGCGCAAGCATTGATTGGGTAAACGGGTCAGGCGGCGTCAGCAGCATGGCGACAACGAAGCAGCCCACGACGACGTAGGGCCGCTTCTGCGCCAGAGAGTCGGGTTCGGCCAGTCCTGCCCAGATGCTGAGGAATACGGCGACAGGAATCTCGAAAGCGAGACCGAAGGCAAAGAAAATGGTCAGCGCAAAACTCAGGAAGCTGCTAATGTCCGGTGCTACCTGGATTTCTTCTGGAGCGACTGAGATGAAGAAAGAAAAGACGACGCCAAACAGCACGTAACGGGCAAAGGCGATGCCGCTATAAAACAGCACCACGCTCGAAATAAAAAGCGGAATGGCCAGGGTTTTTTCGTTCTTATACAAACCCGGGGCAATGAATGACCAGAGCTGATAAAGAATATACGGAGCCGCTAACAGCAAAGAGACGAAAAAGGTCAGCTTAAAAGGTGCGAAAAAAGGCGAGGTGGGGTCGATCGCAATCATGCTTGAATCTGGCGGTAGAGCACGCAGCATGGGAGCCGCAACATAGGAATAAATATCGTTGGCGAAGGCGAACAGGGCCAGAAACAGAACGACGATGGCGGCCAGGCACTTGAGAATTCGGTCTCGCAGCTCGACCAGGTGATCGATGAGTGTGAGTTCTTTTTCGTCTTCGGCAGACATCATGGTTTAGGGTTGCTTTGAATTATGCAGACAAGTCTCTGCGGGAGCCTGTAAGCCCCTGAGGCAAGTCGATATCCACAGGGAACAGCGGGCTCTATTGCCAATGGGTGCGCCAAGGGGTGCAACGCGGCAGCAGGGGCTTACAGGCCCACCTGCCCTGCGGGGCTTCTTGTCGGCACTCCTGACTGCATTGCCATTCCTTGACGGGCTGTCGCCACGCCGGCGCAATGGCGGCCTATCAGGCGCGCCGGCTGAAAGCCAGAGGCGTGTCTTCATTGTTCAGAGCATCCTTAGCTTTCGCTCTTGTCGTCGCTGGAATCTGCTTGCTTCGGATTCTTGCCGCTACCGTAGAGATTGCGGCCTGCCTCTTCGATTTCTTTGCCCACTTCCTCGAGGTCTTCCCGGGCCGAGTTTATCTGTTCTTCAGTATCTTTCAGATAGGACTGCTTGGGCAGGCCAGGGTCCAGGTCATCGGAGTTGACCAGATTCTTGACGGATTCTTGAGTCGACTTAGCCGTGTTCTCTACTTCCGACTTGGCCTCTTCGATCTCGGCAAGAACCGACTCGTTGTGCAGTTGACGACGGATTTCGTCGGCGTTGATCTCTCTCTCGATCTCTGACTTGACCTTGTAAAAACTGCGCCGGAACCGGCCTATCCACAGGCTGGCGGTGCGCACGGCAGCCGGCAGTTTTTCCGGACCGATAATCAGCAGCGCCACGACGGCGACTAGCAGCAACTCGGTAGAGTGGATATTGAACATAGGCCAGGGTCAAGCGGTCAGCCGGGCGGTTCCAGACCGGAACAACCCTTGGCTTGGTAGTGCCAGCGGACTTATTTGTGCTCTGCTTTCTGGGCAGCAGATTCTACTGCCTTGTCAGATTCGTCGTCGGCGTCTTCGGTGGATTCTTCGTCTTTTTCCGATTTTTCGTCGTCTTTAATGGCGGACTTAAAACCCTTAAGGGCGCCGCCCAGATCGGACCCCAGGCTGCGTAGCCGCTTGGTGCCGAAAAGCATGACGACGATCAGAAGAATGATCAGTAGCTGCCAGATACCTATTCCTGCTGGACCCATTATAAACCTCCAGTTCTGGCTGCAAACATCGAGTCCAATCGGAGCTCAGCCAGATGCTAATTCTTGCGAGATGCTTTCTCGTCAAGGCCGCTAATGTTAAAGCGTTTTTGAAGTTCCTCCAACACCTGGGATTGACTGAGATCCAGATGACTCAGCATGACCATGGTGTGAAACCATAAATCAGCAACCTCATGCACCAGGGCTTGTCTGGCCTGGCTGCCTCCGGGGGCTGCATCCTTGGCGGCAATAATTGTCTCGGTCGCCTCTTCGCCTACTTTTTCCAGAATCTTATTGAGTCCTTTCTCAAACAGACTGGCCACATAGGACGAATCGGCGCCGGCCATTTTCCTTTGCTCGAGAACACTCTCTAACTGCGTCAGTACATCACTCATAATTGCGGAATTCGATCAGGGAGTCCCGGGTGAATCAGGGGGCGGGAATCAGCCTTTCCCGTACAGGGACTCCGGATCCTTGCGTACGGGCTCCGCGATAGTCCACGAGTCCTGTTCCAGCCGTTGGAAGTAACAGCTTACCCTGCCGGTGTGACAGGCCAACCCGCCGTGCTGTATGACCACGAAACAAACGCTGTCATTGTCGCAGTCCAGATAAATATCCACAAGCTCCTGCACGTTGCCAGATTGTTCACCTTTGCGCCACAGTGCCTGGCGCGAGCGTGACCAGTAGACGGCCCGACGTTCTGCCACTGTCGTCGCCAGAGCCTCGCGATTAAGCCAGGCCTGCATGAGCAGGCGACCGGACTCCGACTCCAGGGTGACCACGGGGACCAATCCGTCGCTGTTCCATTTCACCTGGTCGAGGAATGAAGTCATGCTGGCAGTATGCGCCCTGATTAGCGAAATGACAAAAGCAGGATGCCCAGAGCTGCCAGGCCCAGCGAGGCTGTCGGGGCGCCCGCGAGCCATTGATGCACCGGCGGCAGCAGGCTTGCTGCCGCCAGTACAAAGGCGAGACAAGCGCCTGCCCGGTTGCGCCGCAGTCTCTGCTTGCGCTCGGCCGCTGCTGCATCAAGTTGGGAGCGCAGCGCCTGATTGATCTCGGCAAGCTGGCCAGACTGAGCCACCGCATCGAGCATCTGCTCGGGCAGGTCCGGTAACTGTGCTATCCAGTTAGGCAGTCCTGCCCTGATGCGCGTCAGCAAAGTCCGGGGGTCCAGGCGTCTGCGATTCCAGGACTCGAGAAAGGGAAGCGCGGTTTGCCACAGGTCGAGCTCGGGATAGAGCTGACGGCCGAGTCCCTCAACGTTAAGCAGTGTCTTTTGGAGCAACACCAGTGAAGGCTGTACTTCCATGTCGAATCGGCCCGCGGTGCGAAATAGCTGCAGCAGAAGATGCGCAAAGGAAATTTCCCGTAACGGCTTTTCGAAAATTGGTTCGCAGACCCGTCGCATCGCCGATTCGAATTCATTGACCCGCGTTTGGGGCGGGACCCAGCCGCACCTGACATGTAGCTCTGCCACCCGACGGTAGTCGCGCTTGAAGATTGCCAGCAGGTTCTGGGCGAGGTATTCCTGATCCGCGTCGCTGAGAGAGCCGATAATCGCGCAGTCGATGGCTATGTATTGAGGATTGCGAGCATGCTCGCGGGAGACGAAGATGTTGCCGGGGTGCATGTCGGCGTGGAAAAAATTGTGTTCAAAGACCTGTGTGAAGAAAATGTTGACGCCGGTTTCCGCCAGTTGCTTCAGATCGATTCCATAGGCGAGTAGGGAATCAATGTTGGAAACCGGTATCCCGTGAATACGCTCAAGCACAAGTATATTATTGCGTGAATAGTCCCAATAGACACTGGGTACATAGAGTAACTGTGACTCTTCGAAGTTTCTCTTGAGCTGAGTCGTGTTGGCGCCCTCGGCCTGCAGATCGAGTTCATCAAAGATAACAGTTTCATAGTCGTTGACCACTTCGACAGGGTGCAGGCGCCGGCCAATTGCGGTGCGTTTCTCGATCAGACGCGCCGCCCATTTTAGCAGTCGAACGTCTTCGGATACCGTCTTTTCGATACCCGGCCGGCGCACCTTAACCACCACTTCTTCGCCGCTCAGAAGAATGGCCTTATGGACCTGGGCTACAGATGCAGAGGCAAAAGGGGTCGGCTCTAACTCTTTAAAGATTGTGCTGCTTTCGACACCGAGTGAGTCTTTGATAATGGCCTCTATCGAAGGCTCTGAAAACGGGGGAACATTGTCCTGCAATGACTGTAGTTCCTCGGCAAGTTCGCTGTTCAGGAAATCCCGTCGCGTGGAAAGCAACTGGCCGAACTTGATATAGATTGGCCCCAGTTCCTCCATGGCCAGGCGCAGACGACGGTTGCGACTGTCATTACGATGGGGAGCGAACAACCAGGGCAGGCGTAATGGCAGTATGAAAAAGCGGATCAACCCGGCGCCGCGCAGGCCGGTCAGGAACTCATCCAGGCGGTACTTCGCTATGACGCTGAGAACTTGCAGCAGGCGCGGTAGATGGGACACGGTGTAGCTTATTGTTCCGGATTTAAGGGGCTAGCAAAGATAGCACCCCACCGAACCGGGAACAAGCAAATGTGCCTGAATAACTTCAGAATAATCAGTCGCTTAGTGTATCCAGGCGAGACTCGATGAGCGCCACCCGAGCCTCCATCCTGTCGAGCTGCAGGCGCAGGTTACAGAGCCTGTCCTGAAAACCCTGGCGCTCGAATTGATGCGGAATCAGACTGGCCTCTTCTTTGAGGTAATCATCAAGGTCGCGCTTAAGACGGCGGCCGGCATCAGTGAAAAACGCCTGCAGGTTTGCATGCAGATTGGCTGCTCCTTGCACCAGAACATCACCCAATACCGGCGCCAGGTAGTCCGACCAGTCGATGTCCAGACGCTTCAGGGTCAGAAACAAATCCTGAATCAATTCTACGTTGCCGCTGAGCCGCAGGGCTGGATCAGCGAGGGCTCTGGTATCGGCGTCCTGTCGGAGCAGTGCCAGCAGGGTAAGCAGCTTGCCTTCTATCCGCGCGTCTTCCTCTATTCCGAGGCTTGCCGGAGCCAGTGCCGCAACTTTCAGCGCTTGGGAATCAAACTGCAGGGTCAGATTGAACTTTGGCTCCTGGCACTCCAGGGCGATTGTTTTGCCGTTAAATGGTTCAATAGCGGCCCGTACATGGGGATCCCTACCGATGATCAACTCGTTCACTGCGGACTCGAGCGGCCAGACCAGGAGGCTGCCAAGGAGGTCATGCACGGGGTCGGCGGCCTACATGAATGGCACAGATACCATTCATTACGTTATGAAATTTACAGTCGTCAAATTCGGCTGCCTGCATCATGCCAAGGAGTGTTTCCTGGTCAGGATGCATGCGGATGGACTCGACGAGATAGCGATAGCTGTCGGCGTCGCCGGCGATCACACGCCCAGCCACAGGCCAGAGGTTTGAGTAGGCGTCATAGGCCTTTCCCAGTAGACCATTCTCGGGCTTGGAGAATTCAAGGATGACGACACGACCCCCTGGTTTCAGCACTCGCCATATTGACCTCAGGGCTGCGTCCTTATCGGTGACATTGCGCAGGCCATAGGCGATGCAGACACAATCGAAGCTTGCCTCGGCGAAGGGCAGTGTTTCGGCATCGACTTGGGCGATCTGAATATGACCGCCCTGGCCTCGATCTATCAAGCGGTCACGACCAACTCTGAGCATGTCGGCATTGATGTCGGCAAGCACCACCTGTCCACCGCTGCCCACGAGAGGAGCGAACTTCAGGCTGAAGTCACCGGTGCCACCCGCCAGGTCTAATACTTTATGCCCAGGGCGCAGCGCTGTCAGCTGCAGCGTGAAATTCTTGATCAGGCGGTGGCTGCCCAGCGACATGACGTCATTCATGAGATCGTAGCGCCCGGCAACAGACGAAAAAACCCTGCCTACCCGTTGGGCTTTTTCCGCCGCAGGCACCTTTTGGTAGCCAAAGTCGGTTGTGCTGTTATCATCTTCTGAATGCGTCATAGTTGCAGTGTGTGTGCCTATTCTGGCGCCGGAGGCGCTGGCTTGATTGAAATAACCTGGGTATCGGCCGGCAATGCATCGCGACTGGCGCCGGCGGCGGCGAGACTGGCCAGATAGCGCTGCCACAGCGTTTCCTGACTACTGCACAGTTCCCAAAGATAAGACCAACTGTACAGGCCGGTGTTGTGGCCGTCGTCGAAATCCAGGCGGATAGCGTAGCTGCCGACGCCTGCCACGGCAACAATGGCCACATCACGCTTACCGGTCTGCAGCACTTCCTGCCCACGGCCGTGGCCCTTGACCTCTGCCGAAGGTGAGTGGACGCGAAGAAACTCGGCGCTGAGATGATAGATTCCCTGGTCACCGTAATCCAGCTCCAGGCTGGCAGATTTCTGGTGCAGTTGAATCCTGTCGGGTATTACCTCTTGCATAATGCTTGGGGTCCAGTGCTCAGGTGGCCGAATCAGAGAATATAGCGGCTCAGATCTTCGTCGTTAGCAAGTTCGGCGAGCTGTTTTTCAACATAGGCGCTGTCGATGACCAGTTCTTTCTCATCGCCCACCGCCAGATCGGCCGCTGAGAAGGAGACCTGCTCCAGTAATCGCTCCATGATGGTGTGGAGTCGTCGAGCGCCGATGTTTTCGGTTCGCTCATTGACCTGAAAAGCCGTCTCCGCAATCTTGGCGATGCCATCCTTGCTGAAGCTCAGCTGGAGATTCTCGGTGGCCAGCAGCGCTTGATACTGTTCAGTCAGCGAGGCACTGGGCTCCTCCAGAATGCGCTCAAAGTCCGCTGCGTTCAGGGCATCCAGCTCCACCCGGATAGGGAGTCTGCCCTGCAGCTCCGGAATCAGGTCGGAGGGTCTGGCGAGGTGAAATGCACCCGAGGCAATAAACAGGATGTGATCTGTGCGTATACTGCCAATTTTGGTGGTGACGGTAGAACCCTCAATCAGGGGCAGCAGATCGCGCTGGACGCCTTCCCGGGACACCCCGGTGCCGCCCTGGTCATGGCGGTTAGTTACCTTGTCGATCTCATCGATGAAGACTATGCCGGTCTGTTCCGTGGTCTGCACGGCGTTGTTCTTGATTTCCTCCTCGTTGATGAGCTTGGCGGCCTCTTCATCCTTCACTACTTTAAGTGCCTGCTTGACGGTCATGCGGCGAGAGCGTTTGCGCCCGGTGTTCATGTTGGAGAACATGTCCTTGAGCTGGCTGGTCATGTCTTCAAGACCGGGCGGCGCCATAATCTCGACGCCGGCGGGCGACTCGGCCACCTTGATTTCAACCTCCCGGTCGTCCAGGTCGCCCTGGCGCAGTTTTTTGCGAAACAGTTGGCGGGCACTGGACTGTGAGTCCTCTTCTGCCTCTTCATCATCCTGGCGAGCCTGTGGCAGCAGGATGTCCAGGATCCGGTCCTCGGCCAGATCTTCGGCGAGATGCCTGACTTTTTCGATTTCCCGCTCGCGCAACATTTTCACCGCGACATCAGCGAGGTCGCGGATTATCGATTCCACGTCCCGGCCGACGTAGCCTACTTCGGTGAACTTAGTGGCTTCGACTTTAATAAAGGGCGCCTGAGCGAGCTTGGCCAGGCGGCGAGCAATCTCGGTCTTGCCGACGCCGGTAGGGCCAATCATGAGTATATTCTTGGGGGTGATTTCGTTGCGAAGGTCCTCATCGAGCTTCATGCGTCGCCAGCGGTTACGCAGGGCTATGGCCACAGCGCGCTTGGCCTTATCCTGGCCGACGATGTGTTTGTCCAGTTCCGAAGTGATTTCTCTTGGTGTCATTGTGGACATGCGGAAAATCCTTAAAGTGCGGCGGCGCCCTGAATTCAGGGCGCCTGGAATTCCAACTCTTCGACGGTCAGATTCCGATTCGTGTAGACGCAGATATCGGCGGCTATGTTAAGGCTCTTTTCCACGATGCTGCGGGCGTCGAGTTCCGTGTTTTTTACCAGGGCGCGTGCCGCAGAGAGTGCGAAAGGGCCACCGGAACCAATGGCCATGATGGCGTCCTCGGGCTCGATTACATCGCCATTACCGGAGATGATCAGAGAAGATTCCTTGTCTGCGACCACGAGTAGGGCTTCCAGACGGCGAAGGCTGCGCTCGGTGCGCCACAATTTGGCCAGCTCAACCGCTGCCCGTGTGAGCTTGCCCGAGTGCTTTTCAAGCTGCTCTTCGAAGCGTTCAAACAGGGTAAAGGCATCGGCGGTTCCGCCGGCAAATCCGGCCAGGATCTGATCTTTGTACAGGCGCCGGACCTTGCGGGCATTGCCCTTCATAACGGTATTGCCCTGTGACACCTGACCGTCGCCGCCGATGACAACCTTGTTGGCCCGTCTGACCGAGACGATCGTCGTGCCTCTGTACTGATCCAATGAACTGTCCTCCCGAATCCGTTCGCCACGCAGCTTAAGGCAATGCGCCGGCATGCAGCAACCTGAGCTCGACGCTTCAGGAAAGCTCGAGATATTGGGGGAGGCCGGCAAAATTCAAGGTGCCGGGAGCGTGTGGACGGAAATTACTGGGCGCTGAGGCGAAGGTTGTTAATGCTATTGCGACGCAGGATCTGTTCCGCCACGGCCAGGCCACCGTGAGTGCGATAAGGGCCGGATTGAACCAGAAACAGAGTGCGCCCGGGAAGCGCCTCGGCTTTCACGCGGGCGTTGACACCCAGGGCCTGCTGACGCTGCACCTCCCGTTCTGCTAGCCCTCGCTGTTGAAAGGCTCCCGACTGCAGGATATAAGGTTCGGGAAGCGGGTCTTCGGGCTCGGTGATATCGACCGGGATGGCGTCGACGGGTACTTCGTAGCTCGGCAGTTCAGTGTAGAACTCCAACTGCAGCTCCTCGCGTTCAACTTCTGCTACGGCAAGTTCAGGAGTAGACTCCAGCGGGTTGTTAACGGCCTCCTGCGAACGCGGCACAGCAGTGAGCGCGGGAACGTTGCCGGAGAGATAGAGCAAGACGCAGGCGAAGACTCCGAGGGCCATGCCGACAACAACACCGGTCACCATCATGGACCAGGCCGGCGGCGCCTGCACCGGTTTTCTTTCCAGCAGCGGTTCTGGCCGGATTTTGGCGAAATCTTGGGTCATTACTGAAAGCTCTCCGCTCGGGTACTGTGCTGGCGATATTTACCTGCCGGCACCCCAACTATCGGTTGGTCGGGCCGAAGCTGAAGTTAGTGCTGAAGTTACTGCAAGAAAGACCTCAAGTTTCAGCTTGCGGTTGTTTTCAGGTCAGGTCAAGCGGGTCTACATCAACACTCCAGCGCAGACCAGAGGGCGGTTTGAGTGCTTCGGAAACATCGAGTAAATGCTGCAGCGCGCGCTGCAGATCACTGCGGCGGCTTGCCTTCAGAAGCAGTTGACTGCGATAGCGGCCTGCTCTCTTTTCCATGGGTGCCGGTATTGGTCCCAGGCATTCAGTGCCGCGAGGAGGAGACGGGAGTTGGCGCTGAAGTTGACGCAGAAAGTCGATTCCTGCCTGCATGCTGGTGGCTTCGGCCCGCAACAGCGTCAGGTGCGAGAAGGGCGGCATGGCCGCCGCTTCTCTTTCCCCCAGCAGCGTAGCTGCGAGTTCGCGATAGGGCAGCTGGATCAGGTTCTGCAGCAGGGGGTGGCCGGCATGGCGAGACTGAATGATCACTTCGCCCGCTCGTTGCGCACGCCCGGCTCTTCCTGCCACCTGAACAATGGTCTGCGCCAACTGCTCCTGAGCTCGGAAGTCGGCGCTGAATAAACCGCTGTCGGCATCGATCACCAGAACCAGGCCAATGTCGGGAAAATGGTGGCCCTTCGCCAGCATCTGCGTGCCCAGCAACAAACAGGGCTTTCCCGCCTGGATCTGCATCAACATGGAATCCAACCGCTTCCTGCTGCGAGTGGAGTCCCGGTCGATACGCAACACGGGAAATCCGGGAAAGCGTTTACTCAGCGAGGCCTCGATTTTCTGGGTGCCGGCACCGAGGGTCATCAGCTTTGAGTCTGCGCAATGCGGGCAACTGCTGGGAATGCCGCTGACCTTGCCACAGTGGTGACAGCGCAGTCTAGGCGGATTGCTGTGGAGCGTGAACTGGGCGATGCAGCGATCGCATTCTGCTACCCAACCACAGTTCACGCAGTGCAGAACAGGAGCGTAGCCCCGTCTATTGATGAAGACCAGGACCTGAGCGCCAAGCTCGAGATGTTTCTGGATAGCCAGCGCCGCTGTCTCGCTCAGGCCATCCTCCAGACCTTGATTGGCGATGTCCAGCACTCGCATTGGCGCAGGTCTGGACGAACCCGAGCGCGTGTCCAGGCGCAAGTGAGTAAAGCGTCCTCGGCGGGCATTATTCAGGCTTTCCAGGCTTGGCGTCGCTGAACCGAGGATCACGGGTATGTCCTCTTCCCTGGCGCGCATTACCGCGAGGTCCCGTGCAGAGTAGCGAAATCCATCCTGCTGCTTGAACGAACTGTCGTGTTCCTCGTCGACGACAATGAGTCCAGGTTTGAACATCGGTGTGAAGATTGCCGAGCGGGTTCCGAGAATGATCGCCGCCGCTCCGGTTCGGGCCGAGTCCCAGGCACTGAATCTTTCTGAGTCGGACAGTCCAGAATGCAGCATGGAGACGCGGCAATCGAATCGTTCCTGAAAGCGGCTAACGGTCTGCGGCGTCAACCCGATCTCGGGCACAAGCACGAGACATTGACGGCCCAGCGCCAGCTGCACCGCCATGGCCTGCAGGTAGACCTCGGTCTTGCCAGAACCGGTGATGCCGTCGAGAAGAAAGCATCGAAAATTGTCCCGCTGCGCATTAATGTCCACTACCGCCCGTTCTTGTCCAGCATTTAATTCGAGTTGACCGCATGGCCTGATAGCAAGCGGGTCGAAGGCGCTTGCGGGCTCACTCGCGTCCTGCCTGTAGACGAGTCCCCGGGATTCCAGTTGGCGCAGCAAATCTGAAGAAAAGCCGGATTCCCGAAGCTGAGCCCGGCTCAGCCTCTTGCGTTCGAAGATGAGTTCGAAAAGGGCTTTCTGCTTCGGGGCTCGAGCGAGAGTATCGCAGGCCGACCCGAGCTCGACCGCGGCATGCCAGTATTCGACCGATTGACCTGCCGGGTGGCCCTGTCGCAGCCTTTGGGGCAGAGCAGCACTGAAAACCTCACCCAAGGGATGCTGGTAATAGTTGGCCGCCCACTCTAACAGTCGTAGTAGAACTGGCCCTAGAATAGGCTCGTTATCCAGCAGGGCCTCTGCTCGGCGAAGCTTGCCAGGGGGCACATTCGTAGTGCTGCGACACTGAAGTACAATGCCAGTGAGCTTTTGCCGGCCAAAGGGAATCCGAACGCGCGTCCCAGGTGTGGGGGCTTGCCCAATACCTGGCGGTGGCAGGTAGTCAAACAGTCGGCGCAGCGGCGTCGGAACCGCGATCCGCAATATCAATTCTTGCTGATCCTGTTTTCCGAGTTTCGACATTAAGTGATGAGGATTTGCGTCGCGCGGGGTCGCCGCAGTGTAAGGGCAAAGACTCGGTCAGACAACGCCAGTGTATGGGCTGTGCGGCACCGGCAGATACACTATACTGTAGGCTATAGTCGGCGGGCAGCGACTGCACGCCAGGGGTTGCTGCGACTGAACCGGTCTGACTGAATCGCTCTGACCGGATGTGAGAACCCTGAAGACAAAACAATGTAAGGTTATTACCATGGAGTCTGAATCCACACCCGCGGAGCTTCTCAAAGCCCGTGAGGAAATTGATGTCATTGATCGCGAGATAGTCGCTCTGCTGGCCCAGCGCTTCGAACTGACCCACAAAGTCGGCAGGCTGAAGGCGAGCAGGTCTCTGAACTCGCTGGATTCTCAAAGGGAAGCGGAAAAACTGGCGAATATTGCGGCTCTCTGTGAGCAAAATAACCTCAATCCGCTCTTGGTGACCGAGCTATTCACCAGGATCATGGAAGAGGTTGTGCGCAATCACAACCGTTTGCGCGAGTCTTTACGCTGAAGCAGCCGGCTTGCTTCAGCGGCATTCTCTGCTAGAATACGCCGCCCAACGGGCTCCGACGCACACGCCGCCCCGTTTTACAGATGTGGTGCGGTGGACAGAATCATCGTGGCGACATCGTCGAGTAGAGGTAGAAACCATGAAAGCAGACATTCATCCTAAGTACAGCACCATCAAGGCGAGCTGCAGCTGTGGCAACGTGATCGAAACCAAGTCCACTCTGGGCGAAGATATACTGATCGAGGTCTGCAGCCAGTGCCACCCGTTTTATACCGGCAAGCAAAAGATTCTGGACAGCGGTGGTCGTGTAGACCGATTTAAGAAACGTTTCGGCAATCGCCGCGTTTAAACTGCATTAGTTCAGACCAAATCTGCTCGATTAGTGACCCTACGGCGAATCCTCACCGGATTCGCCTTAGCGTTGCATCCATCGTACTCTTGTAAACTGGGCGGCTGGCGCTTCAGGCCTGCCTGAATGCTGCTGAGGGTGAACTGGATTGCAATGTCAGGGCTGTCGTGATTACCGACCTGGTCTTCCACAAGCCGCCAACAGGCCTGTCTGCACTTCTCAGAATGCCCCTAATAAGAATGCCCCTAGAATATCGTTTCGGTTGAAACTTCACCGTCTTCACTGAAGTCGCTGTCCAGGCCCGGCAGTGTTGCGTCACTGTCACCGGGATCATTTTCCACTCGAAAGTATTCGAAAACGGCATCGGGGTCGCCCGGGGTGGCACGTTCGCCGGTTTCCCTGTCTATCAACCTGTCGACGATGCCATCGGGCCTGTTCATGGTTCGCTCCGGCATGCCCGCCAGCACCTCGCGCATGTAATCGATCCATATCGGGATAGCGACGGTTGCCCCCTGTTCACGTTCTCCAAGAGGTTCCGGCTGGTCGAATCCGATGAAAACCGTCGTGGCGATATCTCGATTGAAGCCGGAGAACCACAGTTCCTGCGGGCCATTGGTCGTCCCTGTCTTGCCCGCGAGGTCGCTGCGCCCAAGTTCCCGCTGGACCCGGTTACCGCTGCCATCGGTTATCACCGAACGCAGCATGGAATTGAGAATGAATGCGACTCTGGCGTCTACGATTCGAGGTGCCGGCTGCAGTTGCTCATCGGGTTCATCATCCATAGGCTTGCAGTCGTCGGCGCAGACGCTGACGGGGTCGGCGCGATAGAGAAGGCCATCGGCTTGGCTGCGAATTTCCCTGATGTACCAAGGATCCACTTTATAACCGCCATTAGCGATGGCCGAGTACGCGGTGACTATCTCCAATGGTTCCACGTCCTGGCTGCCCAGGGCTACGGTAAGGTCATTGCGGGGGAAATTTTCGGTTCTGAAACCGAAGCGTGCAGCGAACGGCAATACCTTGTCCGAGCCAAGCTGGTCGAAGAGGCGTACCGCCGGTACGTTGCGTGATTCCTGAAGGGCATAGCGTAACGTTATGGGACCCAGAAAGTTATTTTCATAGTTGTTCGGCCGGTAGTCTCCGCGCGTCAGGGGCGAGTCATTAATGGTACTGGCCGCAGTGTAACCGTTTGCCAGGGCTGTACCGTACAGAAAGGGTTTGAAATTGGAACCTGGGGGACGCGGGGTGAGCACCCGATTAACCTGGCTGCGGCGAAAGTCATAGCCTCCCACCAGAGCCAGAATTGCGCCGTTGTCGGGCGACATGGAAACCACGGCACCCTGAATATCAGGAACCTGTCCCAGCTCCCATGATTCCTGCGTTCGCTTCACCCGCACCAGATCGCCCGCTGTGACCGCGTCAGAGGCCGTCTGTGGCGGCGGCCAGGCTTCATTGCGGCTGCGATAGGCATAGGCCCAACTGATGCCCTCCCAGGGGACTTCGACTATGCTGCCGTCCTTGAGCAGAGCCGTGAATGAGCGCTCCTGGACCGCGGTGACAATTGCTGGCGTCTGATTTCCGTATTGGGGGACAGGCTGCAGTTGCTGCAGCCATTGGTCGATGGGTTCCAACGGGTCTGCAGGGTAATTAGCCTGGGGTCCCCGGTAGCCGTGGCGCTTGTCGTAATAGATTTCGAGTCCGTCAACGAGCGCCTGATTGGCTGCCAGCTGCTTGTCTCCATCGATGCTGGTGATGACTTCGAAGCCCCTGGAATAGGATTCCTCGCCGAATTGCTCGTAGAGTTGCTGGCGTACCATCTCGGCCACGTACGGTGCCGACACCTCGATATTACGGCTTCGGCGCAGCGCCGTCACCGGCGCCGACTTAGCGGCCTCAAATTCGGCCTGGCTGATCATGTCCTGCTGCAACATGTTGCGCAGCCGGGTTTCTCTGCGCGCCAGTGCCCGCTCAGGGTCGGCCAAAGGATTACAGATTGATGGACAGGGCAACAACGAGATCATCATTGCAGCCTCGGCCAGAGTCAGGTCCTCGACTTCCTTACCGTAGTAGACCGAGGCGGCGGCGCCGATACCGTCGGCTCCGGCACCGAAATAGATGGTGTTTAGATACAGGGTGAGAATTTCCTCTTTGCTCAGTTCGCGCTGGATCTGCAGGGCAAAGGGGATTTCCTTGAACTTGCGCAGGTAGACGTTGTCGTTGTCGAATGAAAGGTTATTGGCCAGCTGCATAGTGATGGTGCTGCCGCCTCCCAGCGTGTTGCCTGAGATGAATCCATAGAAACCGCGGGCGAGGGCCTGAATGTCGACTCCCGGGTGCTGGTAGAAGCGCACATCCTCGGTGGCGATCAGGGCATCGGTGAGAACCTGGGGAATGTCTTCATAGTCGACAGGGGTGCGCCGATTGCCGATTTCATCGATGAGCCGGTTATCGCTGGTGTAGATTCGCAGCGGAGTTTCCAGCCGCACGTCGCGGTAGGTCTCCGCCGAAGGCAGCAGGGGTGCGAGGTATAGATAGGCTGCCGCCACCACCATAACTAACCCGGCCAGGCAGGCGAGGATAATCCTGGTCAGATTGCTGGCGAGTTTTCTTAGCGTGGGTGCCACAGTCGATCCGCAGGTCAGGGGCTGGTGTGCGCCGAAAGGTTTGGGTCGCAATTATACACTTGCGTGCCAGAAATTACCTGAACCCACCGCGATTGCCAGACCGCGGTCGATAAGAATGATTTCCTGGCGCCGGACCCGGCTGACGCCACGGGAGTGCGATCGAGGCTGAATAGAGCCCATTCGCGAATCTTGAACTACACTAGAGAATTACAGAAACAGGGGCCAGGCAGTTGCTCGGGGAGGGCGTGGTGTGCTGCAGAGAATTCGCAATATGGCACCCTTCGCCGGGGTTTTTAAGGCTTCAACCACTCTACTAGGGCTCGACATCGGTTCATCGGCGATCAAGATCGTCGAGCTCAATCACGCCGATTGTGGATACAGGCTGCAGCAGTTTGCCATTTGCGATTTGCCGTCCAATGCGGTGGTGGAAAGCAACATTCGTGATATCGATGCCGTCGGCGCGGCTATCGCAGCCGCCATCAGAATCATGAAACCTGAAACTAAAAAGGCTGCTGTCGCTGTCGCCGGGTCTGCGGTGATCACCAGGAAGCTGCAGATCAACGCCGGCCTCGACGAGGCCGACTTGGAAAACCTTGTTCTCGTCGAGGCTGACCAGCACATACCCTATCCTCTGGACGAAGTATCGATAGATTTTGCCCCTCAGACGGTCGCTAACCATTCAGAGGAAATGGACGTGCTGCTGGCCGCCTGTCGTCGCGAATACGTGGATTGCCGCGTCGCCGCGCTGAAGCTTGCTGGACTGGAAGCCGCAGTAGTGGATGTTGAGGCCTATGCGATCGAGCGTGCCTGCACTTTGCTGCCAGAGCCAATGGGGCGGGAAGACAGGACCGTGGCTCTAGTTGATATAGGCGCGGTTTCCACCACTCTCAACGTGGTCAGGGGCGGCGAGACTATCTATATCCGTGAGCAACTGTTCAATGGAAGCGACCTGTCGATAGCGGTTCAGCGGCATCTCGGTCTGAGCGCCAGCGATACCGACGACTGCCTTAGGTGCGGCGAGTTGCCCGAGTCTTGCGAGATCGAAGTCATTGCTCCTTTCAAGGCGGCAGTCGTGCAGCAAGTCACTCAGTTACTGCAGTCGTTTTTGACTTCCGGTGTCGACAGGCAAGTGGATCAGATTCTGCTTGCCGGTGGAATAGCCGGGTTGGCAGGTCTTGCCGAGAGTTGCCAGCAGAGTTTAGGGATGTCGGTCAGCAGGGTGGATCCTTTTTCGGGTATGCGGCTTGATAACAAGCTTGACAAGCAGTTGCTGGCCAACACCGCGCCTTCGCTGCTGCTTGCCTGCGGGCTGGCGATGTGGGGAGAAGGCTGATTGCCAAGATCAACCTGCTTCCCTGGCGCCAACGGCGGCGGGAAGAAAAGCGCCGGGAATTCACCGCGGGCGTCCTGGGGATGCTGCTTCTTGCTGGCGTTGTTATCTTTCTTGGAGGCCGCCATTTGACCTCTAAAATCAGTATTCAGGCCGCTCGCAATGAGTTTTTGCGCGTCGAGGTGGGGAGGTTCGATGCCCAGCTCGCTGAAATCGATCAACTGCGCCAGGAGAAACAAGACATTCGTGCTCGCATGAGTGTCATAGCTGATTTGCAGGGTACGCGTCCGATAATTGTGCACGTTTTTGACGAATTGGTACGCACCCTGCCGGATAGCGTCTACTTCGAGCTCGTCGAACGCACAGACGACGAGATTGCCATCGAGGGGGTCGCCGACTCCTACTCTCGAATCACCGAGCTGGTGCGACGACTAGACGCTTCAGTCTGGTTCAGGAGCACCGATCTCAGCGACATATCCAGCAACAGGACGGCGACGAATCCGCTTACTGAATCCTTCGCATTCGCGCTGAGACTGACGTTGGAATCACCCGGACAGCGCAGTAGTGACTAGCTGAGATACCCCCAATGCCTTTTATTAACTCGCTTTCCGCTGAACCGCGGCATTTTGATTGGACCGATCTCGGCAACCTCGACAACGTTGTCAGCTGGCCGGCCGCAGTCAGGACAGGTCTTCTGTTGGTGCTGTTCGCAGTTTGTCTGGTCTTGGGGTTTTTTCTGTATCTAACTAACCTGCGCACTGAACTGCTGGGCGCTGCCCGCATTGAGCGGCGGTTAAGCGCCGAGTTCGAGCACAAAGCCTTCCAGGCTGCTTCTCTGAAGGCATACAGAGCTCAGGTTGAGGAGATGGAATCGACTTTTTCCCGGTTACTGCGCCAACTCCCGTCGGCAACTGAGGTCCCTGGTCTTGTCGATGATGTCACTGCCGCCGGCGAGAGCAGCGGTCTAAATTTCGACAGCATGGCTCTGCAACCCGAGCTGGCAAGGGAGTTTTATACGGAGTTACCCATTGACGTGGTTGTGACGGGCAGTTTTCACGATTTTGGCAGATTTGTCAGTCGTGTCGCCAGTCTTGATCGGATAGTAACGCTGCATGATTTCAAAATTACGACAGGAAAAGAAAGCCTCCTGGCCATGACAATCCTTGCCAGGACCTATCGCTACCGGGAATTTGATGAGTGAGCGCATTGCGGCATCGAGGCGACATGAAGCGACAGCCTGAACGCTGCAAGCAATCCATATTGCTGGCGTTGATTTCCCTGTTGGCCACCTGCAGTAAGCCGGAGACCTTTGCAGATCTGCAAGCCCTGGTTGCGAATATTCGCGCTCGGCCCGGCGCGCAAATTGAGCCGGTGCCTGAATTCGTCACTTACGAGCGCTTCGACTACAGCGCCGCGGTATTACGTTCACCATTCCAGCGGCTCGCGGACAGGGAAAACAAGGCCGCAGTGCAATTGACGCATGCCATCAAGCCCGATCTCGAGAGGGTGCGTGAGCCGCTCGAGAGTCATCCCCTCAGCGAGCTTGCAATGGTGGGCACGTTGAGCCGGAGCGGCGCTTATCAGGCACTCATCGAAGATTCGCAGGAAGCAATCCATCGCGTGGGTGTCGGTAATTTCATGGGGCGAAACCACGGCCAGATTCTGGGTATCGATGCCAACCAGGTGTTTCTTGTTGAGATAGTGGCCGGTGTTAGTGGAGGCTGGATCGAGAGACCACAAACCCTATCCCTGACTCGGGCAGTGGATGCCCGACCTATACTGCGGAAGTGAAATATGAAGTCCTTGCATAAGTTTGGGCTGGTATTGTTGGTTTTGGTCGTTGCGGCGGCGGCGAGGGCTCAGCAAACTGGCGTCGAGGACCAGCTTGCTTCCCAGAGCGCTAATCAATCCAACATCGATGTCCAGCCAGTAGCCGCTGACGAGACTGCCAACACCGATACTGCGACCTATACTGGCGAGGTTACCGGCTTCTCATTCCAGGACATCCCGGTGCGCTCGGTGCTTCAGATTCTTGCCGACTATTATGAGTTCTCACTGGTAGCGGGAGATTCGGTCACTGGCAATGTGACCATCGAATTGGAGAACGTGCCCTGGGATCAGGCGCTGGAGCTGGTGCTTAGGACACAAGATCTTGACAGTCGAATCGAAGGTAATGTGTTGTATGTGGCCCCTGCAGAAGAGATTGCCGCCCGCGAACTCGCAAGCCTGCAAGCTGCGCAGCAGGCTCAGGCCGTTGCCCCTCTTTACACAGATTATGTCCAGGTCAACTATGCCAACGCGCAAACTATTCTGGAGCTTCTGCTAAGCGGCAGTGGCGGTCCGGGCTCCCCAAGCGGCGTGGCCACAGGCTTAATAGAACAGGAGAGCAGGATCGATAGCGATGCCGTGCCGAGGCTGCAGGTTTCAAGGGCAGGAGAATTTCTCTCAGCCCGAGGCAGCGCCGTTGTCGATGAGCGCACCAATATTATTATCGTGCGCGACACCGACGCGAGACTGAGAGAAATCAGGGGCCTGTTGGCGCGGCTGGATGTGCCGGTGCGACAGGTTCTGATCGAGGCACGGATAGTCAACGTGGCCACTGATTTCGGGCGCGACCTCGGGGTCCGCTGGGGCGGAGTGGGAAGCCTGAACGGTACGGGGGACAACTGGCGCTACGGTGGATCGCAAGGTGCTACCCTGCAGGAATATGAAAATGCGCAAGCGCGCCAACTTGCGCTTCAGGAGGCAATTGTTGCCGGTGAGGATGCTCGACTTCAGGCCCTGCAGTCAGGCACTGCCCCGGCGCTGATTCCAGGTCTAGTGAATCAAGTCGCCTCTCGGGCGCCTGTACCCACAGGCGCGGTGCTGTTCCCCGAATCACTTGCGGTCGACCTCGGCGTGGAGTCAGCAAACGCATCCTCCTTCTCGATCGGTTTTACCGGCAGCAGTGGCATGATAGAGCTTGAGCTGTCAGCTCTGGAATCGTCCGGTAACGGTGAGGTGATAGCGCGCCCAAAAGTAACGACCCAAGACAAGGTGACTGCGGAAATCCGCTCTGGGGTTCGCATACCCTATCAGTCTCAAGCCGGCGGCACTGCGGGCGGCTCGACGACGGAATTCGAGGACGCAGTGCTGTCCATGCAGGTCACTCCGCAGATCACGCCTGACGGCCGCATCAATATGGAACTGGCAATTCAGCAGGACTCGGTTGCTCCGGGTTCCGGCTCCGTCCCCGCCATCAATACCAATGAGGTGCTGACCAGTGCGCTGGTGGATGATGGTGAAACCATTGTTCTTGGTGGTGTATTTCGGGAGGAAAACACGAGCACGGAGATAAAGACCCCATTCTTGGGAGATTTGCCCCTTCTTGGTCGGTTGTTCAAGCGTACCAGCAGAGCGAGCCGGCGCACCGAGCTGCTGATCTTTATCACTCCGAAAATAATCCAGGCCACTCCCTGACCGGTTGTTGGCACGACTGCCGAATTGCGTCCTGCCGGCTGCGCTCACTGCTGTGCAGTGATCTGACTGGATTAATCCGGAGGCCCCGGGACGAGCCTGCAACGACATTGCGCGAGGCGCGCCGATCAAAGCCTTCGGATCTGCGCGACAGGCTTGTTAAATAGTACAATGCAGGAGTAATTATCCGGCAGGGCACGATGAAAAAAACCGAGAGCATCTTTCTGGTTGGGCCAATGGGCGTCGGTAAGTCCACCATAGGTCGCGTACTTGCTGAGTCGCTCAACACGGAATTTTTCGACTCCGACCGGGAAATCGAGGCCAGCACGGGTGCCGATATTCCCTGGATTTTTGATGTCGAAGGTGAGGCCGGTTTTCGACAGCGTGAATCGCGAATGATTGAACAACTCAGCAAGAAACCCGACATCGTATTGGCTACTGGAGGCGGTGCTGTACTGGCAGAGATAAATCGCAGAAGCCTGAGCGAGCGCGGCTGGGTCATTTACCTGCGCGCCTCGATTCAGCAACAAGTGGAGAGAACCAGTCGGGACAGGAACCGTCCGCTGCTGCAAACGGCAAATCCTGAACAGAAGATTCGTGAATTAATGAGGCTGCGCGATCCCCTCTATCGCCAGATCGCAGATCTTACTGTGGATACGAACCGGCGCAGTCCTAAATCGGTCGCTCAGGAGATAATTCGCCGACTTATGGAGCTGCAGAAAAAACAAGAGGACGCGAACTTTCTGGTTCTGGATAAAAACGGTGGCAAGGATGAATAAGGTAAGGGTAGAACTCAATGAACGCAGTTATCCAATTCATATTGGGCCGGGGCTGTTTGACCGGCCGGAACTGCTGCAAGAGGAGCTGGGGACTGGCCGTGCTGTGGTCATCACTAATACCGTTGTGGCGCCGCTGTATCTTGAGCGGGTGAAGAAATTACTGGGAGAGAATTATGCCGAAGAGATCGTGTTGCCGGATGGGGAGGAGCACAAGACTCTGGCCACGGTCGCCGGCATCTATGACCGATTACTGGCAGGAAAATTTGACCGCAAGACCATCCTGGTCGCACTCGGCGGCGGAGTTGTAGGCGATATAACCGGCTTCGCTGCCGCTACCTATCAGCGCGGGATCGAGTTCATTCAGTTGCCAACTACGCTGCTCGCCCAGGTAGATTCCTCGGTCGGCGGCAAGACTGGCGTCAATCACCAACTGGGCAAGAACATGATCGGCGCTTTTTATCAGCCGCGCTGCGTGCTCGCGGATATCGAAGTGCTGTCGACCTTGCCAGAGCGCGAGGTCAAAGCCGGGCTCGCTGAAGTGCTGAAATACGGACTGATTACCGATACTGAATTTTTTACCTGGCTAGAGCGTCATGCGGCCGCGATTGGCAAGCTGGATACGGCTCTGGTGTCAGAAGCGGTACAGCGTTGCTGTGAAATTAAGGCGGCAATCGTCGCGCGTGACGAGCGTGAGAGTGGTTCCCGGGCGCTGCTGAATCTTGGGCATACGTTCGGCCACGCAATCGAGACGGCGGCGGGATACGGGGTCTGGCTGCACGGAGAAACGGTGGCCATGGGCATAGTCATGGCGGCCGATCTCTCCCATCGCCTGGGCTGGCTGAGCAGCGTCGAGGCGATGAGAATTCGGCGCATACTTGAGCAGAATTATGCTATGCCCGTACTACCGCCAGTCGATATCAGCGTCGAGCGCTATCTCGATCTGATGGCGTCTGACAAGAAGGCGGAATCAGGCCGAATTCGCTTTATCCTGCTCAAGGCTATAGGCGAAGCAGTCATCAGCAGTGACGTCCCTACCGACGTGTTGGCGCAAACCCTGACTGCCGGAAAAGGGCTTTGTAACTAACTGCTAGCCGATGGCTGGCGCTGATGGTGGGCGCTGGCGCGCCGCCAATAGGCTGCCTGGGTCGGGTGAGTTGTTACTAACCAAGCAGGGCCGGTCCAGAGCTACTGCGGTTCGGGGAATTCAGTGCTCATGGCTGTCACGTCGGTCGGCGACCGCTATCATTCAGCACAGGAGCCGATATCTGCTAGTTCCTTCCCCTGAATCAGGGCGAATGCAGTCAGGCGTTTGTACACGCCGGGGCCTCGTGTAAAATTGCCACCCTTCAGTTCTACAGCCAGGCAATGGAAGCCTCAGTGCCCTCCGTTGCTGACTGGCGTGAGACGGTACTTGACGGAGAATACACTTGTCCCTCGATAATGATCGCTTTCTGCGCGCACTCATGCGTGAACCAGTGGATATGACACCTGTCTGGATGATGCGACAGGCGGGCCGGTACCTGCCGGAATACCGGGCTACGCGCAAACAGGCGGGAGACTTCATGACGCTCTGCAAGACTCCAGAACTTGCTTGTGAAGTGACCATGCAGCCTCTGGCGCGCTATGACTTCGATGCGGCGATCCTGTTTTCCGATATCCTTACCATCCCCGACGCCTTGGGGCAGGGACTCTATTTTGAGACCGGAGAGGGGCCCAAATTTCGCAAGGTCATCACTGAGCCCGAAGATGTAGCCAGGCTGCCCGAGGTAGTGATTGCCGATGAGTTGTCCTATGTCTTGGATGCCGTGCGGCTTATTCGTCGCGAACTCAACAATCGCATTCCATTGATCGGGTTCTCCGGCAGCCCCTGGACGCTGGCCACCTACATGCTGGAGGGCGGTTCGAGCAAGGATTTTCGACGCATCAAGGCATTTCTCTACAATCACCCAGAGGCCATGCACGAACTGTTGGGGTTACTGGCCGACACGGTTGTCGACTATCTCAATGCGCAGATCGAGGCTGGAGCGCAAGCCGTGCAACTATTTGACACCTGGGGCGGTATTCTCACACCGCAGGCTTACGTCGAATTCTCTCTGAACTACATGGAAAAAATTGTTGCGCGCCTGATCAGTGAGCGCGAGGACCGGGCGGTGCCTGTTATATTGTTCACTAAAAATGGTGGCCAGTGGCTGGAATCCATTGCCGCATCGGGATGCCACGCGGTCGGCCTGGACTGGACCACTGATATCGGCGATGCCCGCAAGCGTATCGGCGCGCGGGTGGCGCTGCAGGGCAATATGGATCCTTCTATCCTCTATGCCTCACCTGCGGCCATCAAGAAAGAAGTGGCCAGGATTCTGGCCGCCTACGGCAGCGGCAACGGCCATGTTTTCAATCTCGGCCACGGGATCACGCCAGGGGTCGATCCGGCCCATGTGGCGGCTTTCGTTGAGGCGGTGCATGAGGAGTCAGTTAACTATCACTCCTAGCGGATCGACACCAGTCACGGTGGTGATCAGCCTCGGCGCCAATCTCGATTCGCCCAGCGGCCCTCCTGAGAAGACCTTCACGGCAGCGCTGGTGGAGCTGGAGCAGCTGGCTGTTGCTGGCGTGACTCACTCCGGCTTTTATCGTACCCGACCCGTGGACTGTCCCCCGGACTCTCCGGAATTCCTAAACGCAGCGGCAGTGTTTCAAGTGGAGGCGTGTCAGGATCCGGAGAGTATTCTGAAAGCCCTGCAAAACATTGAGGCGCATTATGGCAGGCAGCGGCCGGCAGGCGTAAATGCGCCGCGCAGCCTCGATCTGGACCTGATTGGATTCGGCGACAGGGTCATGACTGGTGTCGAGCTGACCCTGCCGCACCCGCGCGCCCACGAGCGCGAATTCGTTCTGGCGCCGCTGGCGGAGATCGCCCCGGACCTGAAGCTGCCGGGTTGGCCGGAGCCGGCGCAAAAGCTGCTACAGCTCTTGCAGCAAGGGCATGAGCCTGGGGCCAGCTTCGGCCGGGAAAATGACGCTATTTGCTGACATCTGTTCGCAAAAACTGCAAAATATTGAAAATGAAGACCGCTATGAAGCGCGAGCAAATGCTCACGAGCGGGTCAAGAATTCACACGGTTTTTGATGCCAGTTGTCACGCTAAAGTGGTAACCTACGAATTGATTGAGTGTTGATCGCGCTTAACTTACGCCTTTCCACCCGGGAGGGTAAGCGGCCGATGAGGACGTAAACCCGGGCCGTCAAACGGCCAGGAAGGAACAGGAAAGACCAGGAAAGACCAGGAAAGACCAGGATGAAAGTGTCTTGGGCTAAGCAGGTAAACGTGAATAAACGTAGAAAAGCCGAGGCGGCAACAGCTCAGCTGGCGCCCAACTCAGCTGGCGCCTAAATAGGCGGGCCTCGACAAGACCCGGTCGTTGTGTTGGTCAGAATCGCAACTCCGACGCAGCGCTGGCTGTTGGAGCGGACGGAGCGGATAGAGCGGATTAGAGAGGTTCTACAACGGCTGAAAGTTTCCGTCGATTTAACTGCAAATAACTATACAATCGCAGCGCAGTTACGAACGATTACCAATAAATGAACGGGCTGCTCGCCGGAAGGAGCGGGCTGCCTCGGTTGACATAAGGCAATGACAATTAAAATATTGCGTTCCAAACTTGCTTGGCGTTTGTTTCTCTGCGCCTTCTGCCTTTCCGCCGCTCCCTTTGGCGGGGCGCAGGAAGTGGTTCGCACAATTGGCAGCGCCTACGATTTGAGCGTCGACCCCGGCAGTGTGCTGGTCGAAGATTCTCCCCTACTCAGCATAGTTCGCGCCACAGCGCCTGAGGTTGACAGCCCACTGGTTCAAAACGTGCTGAATTACAATCTCAGTGTGGGGATGGCGCCTGTTGTGGGTCTAAATCTGCGAGCTGACGCCTGGCGTCAGCAGGTTGAGGGCGGGCCGGCAATTACTCTGACCGGCGACAATTGGCGCAACCAGCCTACCAATCCTTACAAGGACGATCATGGGGTAGGCGCCTTAAGTCCGGTTAATCCACTGCTGGGTAACCAGCTTGAATCCAACGGCTTTGACCTTGGTGCCTCTTTTGCCTGGGGTACGGATCGCTTCGGGCAATTCACTCTGAGTTCCCGTACAACTTATGTGCAGCAATTCGAGAACAATGGGACTCTGCTCGAGCTGGCGAATTCAGATCTGGCCGATGCGGATGAACGTGTCGTTTCCCCGGAATTACAGAGCTCGCTGATGCTGACCTGGCAGTTCGGCAATCATACGGCCAGCGCCATTACCAATTATTTCGATTCCTTCAAGGACCTTTCCGAACTGGACCTGGAACAGCTTAATCAGTTGGTTGACAGTATCTCTACAATCGATCTGCAGTATGGATACAGCGTCAGAACCGGTCTCAAAGACAGGGCGATCATTTCCTTTGGTGTGCGCAATATTTTCAATGAGAAAACCGCGCAGATTCTCAATTCAACCACGCGCATCCTCGATCAGAACGGTCGGGTGGCCTATGGCTCTATCAAATACCAGTTCTGACGCCGCGCCCGTCACCAAGCTTCAGTTCTAATCTCCTCCCCGCTTAGCACCGGCTAGCTGATTCCGTGCCCTCCCATCAGCGCTGCGCTCGCGCAATGCTCCAGACATCAATCCGGGCAACTCCAAGCGTACGCAGACAGCGGCTGGCCGCCTTCGCTGTGGCCATGGTAGTGACGACATCGTCAATCAAAGCAATATGAGCTTTGGGTGGCAGTGTCTTCGTCCGGTGTGCGCTAAAGGCGCTGCGCAGGTTCTGCTCACGGGCCAGCGAAGACGCCTGTTGCGTCTGTGGCGCCGTGGCACGATGCCGAGACAGCAAGGGTGTGGCCATCGGTATGCGGCTGCGCTGGCTTATTACTCTGGCAATTTCCTGGGCCTGATTAAAACCACGTTGGCGCTGGCGGCTGGGGTGTAGCGGGACAGGAAGCAGCAGTTCGGGTGCGGGCTTGTCCTGGTAGTGGGCCTGAAAACAGCGAAAAAGTAGCTCGGACAGGGCGAATCCGGCTTCCAGACGCGCATGAAATTTGAACTGCGACAGCAAGTCACTAACCGGGCTACGGTAGGCGTAGCCCGCGCGGCAAAAATCGAAAGGTTGTGGCCGCCTCAGGCAGGCCGAACAGCGCCTCGTCGACTTATTGCCGGCGCTCTGGAGAAGCCCGCAGCCGGGGCAGGTCGAATGCAGTTTCGGTAGACTCTGCACGCACTCCAGGCACAGCCCAATCTCGGTTCTGACAACCTGTTGACATAATTCGCATGGGCCGGGAAGTCTCCGCAGCCAGCGGATACTCTGATCCAGCGCTGTATTAAACCCCATCGCGTGGTCTCCCGAATGAATCTGTGTTGACAGCTTAGTCGACTGCTCAGGACCTGGCGTTATTGCGAGCTTTTTTCGCTGTCTGCGGCCAAGCGCATCGCCTATAATTACGGCCGTTTTGGTGTTTGCAGGGAGTGGACGAATGGCCAGCTATCAGGCACCACTTGAAGACATGCAGTTCCTGATCCGGGATGTGTTCAAGGTCCAGAAGCAGTTCGCGGATATGCCTGAAACTGCCGAAATAAGTGAAGATCTTGTAACCGCTATTGTCACGGAAGCGGCAAAAATCGCCGAAGGCACTCTGGCACCCTGCAATCAGTCTGGGGATCAGGAAGGGTGTCGGTTTGACAACGGCAAGGTAACGACCCCGAAGGGCTTCAAAGAAGCCTATCGAACCTTCGCAGAAGGCGGCTGGGCAGGCCTGACCGGCGACCCTCGCTACGATGGCCAGGGCATGCCAAAGCTCCTGTCGGCGTTAATTGAAGAAATGTTTTTTGCCGCCAATTCTTCTTTTGCTCTCTACACTATCCTAAATACTGGCGCTACGCTGACTCTGAGCGAGCATGCCAGTGCTGAGCTCAAGGCTCGCTTCTTGCCCAAAATGTACTCAGGCGTCTGGTCGGGAACCATGTGCTTGACGGAGTCCCATGCCGGCACCGATCTGAGCATGATCAAGACTAAAGCCATTGCCGCGAAAGATGGCAGCTATCGGCTCTCCGGCACGAAAATGTTTATTACTGCCGGTGAGCATGACCTGACCGAAAATATCATTCATCTGGTGTTGGCTAAGGTACCGGATGCGCCACCGGGGCCACGGGGTATCTCCCTCTTTCTGGTCCCAAAAATGCAGGTTGGCCAATCCGGAGAATTGACCGGAGAGGCCAACAATGTGGCCTGTGGCTCGATAGAGCACAAGATGGGGATTAGGGCTTCGGCCACCTGTGTCATAAATTTTGATGCTGCAACCGCCTATCTGGTTGGTGAAGAAAACAAGGGGCTCTCGAGCATGTTCACCATGATGAACTACGAGAGGCTTTCAATGGGTTTGCAGGGCAATGGACTTGCAGATGCCAGCTACCAGGTTGCCAGTGCGTACGCAAAGCAACGACTGCAGGGAAGAGCGCCCGGCGGGTCGCTGCAGCCTGAACTGGCGGCGGATCCGCTGATCGTGCATCCGGACGTACGCCGCATGCTGCTGACCATTCGGGCCAATGTCATGGCGGGGCGGGCCTTATCCCTCTATGCTGCGCTCCAACTCGACACTACTCGTTTCCATCCGGATCCGGCCCGACGCAAGCGCGCCGCCCAGCTCGTTGCACTACTCATTCCTGTGCAAAAAGCCTACTGTACCGATCGCGGTTTCGAGGCCTGCGTCCTCGCGCAACAGGTCCTCGGCGGCCACGGCTACGTGTCGGAGTGGGGGCTGGAGCAAAACGTGCGTGATGCGCGTATTGCTCAGATCTATGAGGGTGCCAATGGTATCCAGGCGCTGGACCTGACGGGTCGGAAGACCGTGCACTGTAACGGTGAATTGCTTGCGGTACTGCTGGAGGAGATCGACGAGTTTGCGGACAACCACAAAGCCGTGGCTGGGATGCAGACTTTTCTGCCGGCACTGGTCAAATGCAGGGATCAACTGCGCAGCTGCACTGCACTTGTAGTTGCCAACGCCGCCGAGGATCCGGCCGAGATTGGCGCTGCCTCCTACGCCTACATGGAGCTGATGGGCCTGACCCTGTACTGCTTCATGTGGCAACGCATCCTGGCGGCGTGCCTGGAGTCCAGGAAACGCGGAGCAGGAGATGCGCAACGGCTGCTCGGCCTGATTGGTACCGGTAAGTTTTTTATGGCCAGAATGCTGCCGAAGTCGGTGGCCCTGGCGCACGAGATAGACGCCGGTTCGGTTTCGTTAATGGCAATGACCGCCGAGCAGTTTTAAGTCTTTCCGTCTGGCTCGGCTCAGATCACCCAATTGACGCCATCGGCAAACAAGTCGCGGTAGCGGCTGACTTCGGCGCCGGATTCTCCAACGAGCACCAGATTACCACGCTCGAACGGGATGATCATTCCAGAGAATTGCTCATCACCTATTCTCAATTCCCGCTCTACTGGTGAGTTGTTTATGACAATGACGCTCAATGGCCCCTGAGTAGATTGCAGAATAAGATGGGCGCTTTGATGGCCTGGTAGCACCAGACAGGGGTTGGCGTAAAGAACCCGCAGCTCGCTGAGTTGCGCTGAGGTGCCTAAATTTGCTCCCGCATTGGCCAGGACTCGATTCACTTCAGAATAGGGAATAGCCGCAGTCATCTCTCCGGCGCGGATGGCAGCAAACTCAGTCTCCTCATGGTAAAGATGTTCAACGATGGCGTTGCCCATGGCGAGTTCTTCAGGTATGGCGGCGCCACGCCAGTCGAGTCCGAGTATGAATCCGACGGCCAGGACCAGGCTGGCGGCCAGAGCAAAATACTGAAATGCGCCCGTGTTGCTTCTCTCAGGTTTCGCTCCCGATTGGGGGTCAGATTCCGGGAGGGCGCGCAGACGTGCATGCAGGTCGGCAGGCGGTTCAATGCCATTGGCTACGGAGTGTAGATCCCGCTCCATAGCGCGGGCCTGTTTGAGAATCGCCAGCAGGGCGGGGTCACTGGCGGCCGCTTCCAACACTTCCGGGCCCGGATTGTCCGGGTCCGCATACACGCGTTGGCGAAATTCTAGCTCATCCATTGTTAGTCCGTTTCTCGTTCCGAGCCTGGGTCTCAGGCTCTCGGTGTGAATAATCAGTCATCAGGGCCGCATTAGGTTAATGGGCTTTATTCGTAGCCAAACTCTAATCTTTTTAACTATCCTCGGACTCCTCGGACTCCTGTTGCGGCCGATCTTCCGGGGAAAGGCCGATATCCTGCTTCAGTTTACTGCGTGCCCGGAAGAGCCGGGTCATAACCGTGTTGTTGTTTAATTCCAGGATGCTGGCAATTTCCTTGCCGCTGAAACCGCCAACGACCTGCAGAAGCAGGGGCTCCCGATATTCCGCTTCCAAGCGATTGATCGCCTGGTGAAGCCGGTTTCGCTCCACTTCTGCCTCCGGTTCCCGGCTGCCGGCTTCGGCCACGGCCTGGCCTTCGATATCAACCAGTTCCGGCCGATAGCGCTCATAGAGTCTGGCGTTCTCCCGGCGCAGAATCGTGAATAACCAGGCCTTGGCCGCCTTGTCATTCTGCAGGCTGTCAAGGGAGCGCCAGGCGCGCATAAACGTTTCCTGCACCAGGTCTTCAGCCAGGGGCTGATTCTTGCACAGCCAAAACGCGTAGCGATACACGTCCTGATAGAGCTCACTGACCAGTGACTCATAACGCTGGCGCTTGCTATCTGGGTTATAGACCGGGGTATCGCTCATTTCGCTTCAGGTTAAATGAAGTTTTCTTGCCATCATGTGAGGACTACGCTGAAGACTTGAGGAACTTGGATTCCCAGCTCGATTCCTTTTCGGAACCCGCGCGCAGGCGAGAAGCAGGAAGTGTGCCCAAATCGAATCCGGTTCACAAGCTGAGCTATACTGACGACCAAAATTCAGGGAGCGAGAGACTAACAATGACACGAATCGCGATCGCCGGGGTCGCCGGGCGCATGGGATTGCAGCTGGTTCAAGCCATCGACATCAGCTCGGCGGACCTACAGCTAACGGTAGCCACAGTATTGCCCGATGATGCCAGTTTGGGCATGGATGTGGGGGTGCTGGCGCTAGGCCGGCGAGCTGGGGTTGTGGCCATCGACGCTTTGGAGTCGGCGCATGACAAGTTTGACGTATTAATCGATTTCACGGCGCCGGAGGCGACGCTGGAAAATCTCGACTGCTGTCGGCGCCACGGGAAGGCAATCGTGATCGGTACCACGGGTTTTGATGCGCAGCAGCAGAATCAGATAATGTCTGTGTCTGATATCCCTGTCGTCTTTGCGCCCAATATGAGCGTTGGCGTCAATCTGTGCCTAAATTTGTTACGTCAGGCAGCAGCGGTTCTTGGCGACGATGTCGATGTAGAGATCATCGAAGCCCATCATCGAATGAAGAAGGATGCGCCTTCAGGAACCGCTTTGAAAATGGGTGAAGTCGTTGCGCAGACCCTGGATCGGAACCTGGAGGAAGTGGCCGTTTTTGGCCGCGAGGGGATCTCTGGCGAACGCGATCGTAAGACTATTGGCTTCGCTACCGTGCGGGCGGGTGATATCGTCGGTGAGCATACGGTGATGTTTGCAGGTGCTGGCGAGCGCGTGGAGATTAGTCATCGCGCCGGTTCGCGCATGACCTTTGCCGCCGGCGCGGTGCGCGCGGCGGACTGGGTTGCGAAGCAGGGACCCGGGGTGTACTCGATGCAGGACGTATTGGGTCTGTGATTGCGCCGGTGAGCATTCAGGGGAGTCGCACCTGAGGCGTCTGAATAGACAGATCGTACCGCTTTTAGTTACAATAGAATTGATATTTGCGATCTGAATCGTGAATCGGCTCTATCTCTGAGACCCAATCTTTGATGAGTAACTAGAATTCAGCAGACGTAAGGCGGAGTGAACTTGTTCATTCCGCTTTTTTTTGCCTGCTCAAACCGCATCGGAATTAAACAGGAGAGAGTGTGACTGGATCAGCTGTACTGGCTCTGGAAGACGGCAGTGTTTTTTATGGAAGCTCCATCGGCGCCGAAGGTAGCACCGTTGGGGAAGTGGTGTTCAATACCGCCATGACCGGCTATCAAGAAATACTGACCGACCCTTCTTACGCCAAACAACTCATCACTTTGACATATCCCCACATTGGCAATACGGGGACAAATGATGAAGACAATGAATCTGACCGTGTCTGGGCTTCCGGATTGATCATTCGTGACTTGCCGCTTCTCGACAGTAACTGGCGCAAACAACAATCACTCACGGAATTTCTCAGGCTGCGCAATGTTGTGGCGATCGCAGACATCGATACCCGGAGACTGACCCGTCTGCTCAGGGACAAAGGGCCGCTTAATGGTTGTGTCCTGGCAGGTTACGCCCTGATGGATCAGGGTTATGAGGCCGCAGTAGAGCAGGCGAAGGCCTTCGCCGGCCTCAAGGGTATGGACCTAGCGCGTGAAGTTAGCACTGAAGAGCGCTATAACTGGGATGAGTCCACCTGGGATATTGCTGCCGGTTATCGAAAGGCAGGGGGAAGCCGCTTCAATGTCGTCGCTTACGACTATGGGGTCAAGCGTAACATTTTAAGAATTCTGACCGAGCGGGGTTGCAAGGTCACCGTTGTCCCTGCGCAAACGCCCGCCTCAGAGGTTTTGGAGATGCAGCCGGACGGGGTTTTTCTTTCCAATGGGCCGGGTGATCCGGAACCCTGCGATTATGCGATAACAGCAATCAAGGAATTGATAGACAAAGACATGCCGCTTTTCGGCATCTGCCTTGGCTGTCAGCTTCTCGCTCTGGCCTGTGGAGCCAGCACCGTCAAGATGCAGCTTGGTCACCACGGCGCCAACCATCCTGTTCAGGATCTTCGCGACGGCACCGTAATGATCAGCAGCCAGAATCACGGCTTTGCAGTGGATCTGGACAGCCTGCCCGACAATCTGGAGGTCACGCATAAATCCCTTTTCGACGGCAGCCTGCAGGGTATCGAGCGTCGCGACAAACCCGCCTTTGCCTTTCAGGGGCATCCCGAGGCCAGCCCGGGACCTCATGACGTGGCGCCATTATTCGATCACTTCATTGATCTGATGCAGAATCGGGCCAGTTGAGCCGCGCCGAAAAAACCAACCAGAAAGCAACCAACCAGTTAGCCAGTAAACCGAGACTCTATGCCACGCAGAACAGACCTTAAAAGTATCCTGATCATTGGGGCCGGACCGATCGTTATCGGTCAGGCCTGTGAATTCGATTATTCCGGGGCTCAGGCCTGTCAGGCTCTAAAAGAGGAGGGCTATCGGGTCATCCTGGTCAACTCCAATCCGGCCACCATCATGACCGACCCGGTCATGGCCGATGCAACCTATATTGAACCCGTACATTGGCAGGTTGTCGAAAAGATCATCGCCAGGGAAAAGCCGGATGCAGTTCTGCCTACCATGGGCGGTCAGACGGCACTCAATTGTGCGCTCGACCTGAACAAGCATGGGGTGCTGGACAAGTATGATGTAGAGCTCATTGGGGCCAATTGTGAGGCCATCGATAAGGCGGAAGATCGGGAGATGTTCGACGATGCCATGAAGGCGATCGGCTTCGAGACGCCGGCGCACGTTCTGGCGCATAACATGGAGGAGGCATTCGCCGCCCTCGACGAGGTCGGTTTCCCCTGCATTATTCGACCCTCGTTCACTCTCGGTGGCTCAGGTGGTGGGGTTGCTTACAATAAGGAAGAATTCGAAGAGATCTGTTCGCGCGGCATCGAGCTGTCCCCCACCAACGAGATACTCGTGGACGAGTCTCTTATTGGCTGGAAGGAATACGAGCTTGAGGTGGTACGCGACAAGAAGGACAACTGCATCATTGTTTGCGCGATAGAGAATCTCGACGCGATGGGCATGCACACCGGGGACTCCATTACGGTCGCGCCGGCACAGACGCTGACTGACAAGGAATATCAGATCATGCGTAATGCCGCCATTGCGATATTGCGTGAGATCGGTGTCGAAACGGGCGGCTCTAACGTTCAGTTCGCCGTCAATCCCGAGAATGGCAGGTTGGTGATTATCGAGATGAATCCTCGAGTGTCCCGATCATCTGCTTTGGCTTCCAAAGCCACGGGATTTCCCATTGCCCGGGTGGCTGCCAAGCTCGCTGTAGGTTTTACTCTGGATGAGCTGCGCAATGAAATCACTGGAGGAGTGACACCAGTATCCTTCGAGCCCAGCATCGACTACGTCGTCACCAAGATTCCGCGCTTCACATTTGAGAAATTTCCTGAGGCCAATGATCGCATCACCACGCAGATGAAATCTGTCGGTGAAGTGATGGCCATAGGCCGAACTTTTCAGGAGTCGTTGCAGAAGGCACTCCGGGGTCTGGAGGTGGACGTTTGCGGCTTCGACCCGATTCTGGACAATAAGGTCAGTAATGCGAGACAGGTGCTGACTCGAGAACTCACGGAAGCCGGAGCCAAGCGCATTTGGTATCTGGCTGAGGCTTTTCGCCAGGACTGGTCCATCAATACCGTCGCCGATCTGACGGGCATTGATCCCTGGTTCCTTGTGCAAATTGAGGACATAGTCAAGAGCGAACTTGCCGTGGCGTCCCAGACTCTGGAGGACATCGACAAGGCAGCCATGTTTAAACTGAAGCGCAAGGGCTTCTCGGATCAGCGCCTGGCGCAACTGCTGGAGATCGATGAGCTCAAAGTTCAGGAGCACCGCCACAAGTTGGGTATACGGCCAGTGTACAAACGGGTCGATACCTGCGCCGCGGAATTTGTCTCTACCACTGCCTACATGTATTCGAGCTACGAGGAGGAGTGTGAAGCTGATCCCTCTGATCGGGAAAAAATCATGGTCCTCGGTGGCGGGCCCAATCGCATCGGGCAGGGAATCGAATTCGATTACTGCTGTGTGCATGCCGCGCTGGCGATGCGCGAAGATGGTTATGAGACCATTATGGTTAACTGCAACCCGGAAACGGTGTCGACCGACTACAACATCTCGGATCGGCTGTTTTTCGAGCCGCTGACTTTCGAAGACGTTCTGGAAATTGTCGAACTGGAAAAACCCAAAGGGGTCATCGTCCAGTTCGGTGGTCAGACGCCTCTGAATCTGGTGAAGCGGCTGGAGCAGGCGGGCGTGCCAGTGATCGGCACGACCCCGGATGCGATTGACCGCGCCGAAGACCGCGAGCGATTTCAGCAGTTGATTCAAAAACTCAATCTCAAGCAACCTCCAAATCGTACTGTGCGCAGCATGGATGAAGCCATCAGGGAAGCCAATCAAATCAAATACCCCCTCGTGGTTCGCCCTTCCTACGTGCTCGGTGGGCGGGCGATGGAAATTGTCTATAATGAAGAAGAGCTCAGACGCTACATGGACGAGGCGGTGCGGGTATCGAATGAGAGCCCGGTTCTTCTCGACTATTTTCTGAGCTCCGCTATTGAAGTGGATGTCGACCTGGTTAGCGATGGCGAAGAAGTGGTCGTGGGCGCCATCATGCAGCACATTGAGCAGGCTGGGATCCATTCTGGTGACTCGGCCTGCTCTTTGCCCCCGTACAATTTGCCCGCCGAGGTTCAGGCGCAAATCAGAGAGCAGGTGTCGGCGTTGGCACTGGAACTTGGTGTTGTGGGTCTGATGAACACCCAGCTCGCTTACCAGGATGGAGAGCTTTATATTATCGAAGTGAATCCGCGTGCCTCGCGCACCGTGCCCTTTGTTTCCAAGTGCATTGGACTTTCACTGGCTAAGGTGGCCGCACGCTGCATGGTTGGCACCAAGCTCAAGGAGCAGGGATTCGACAAAGAAATCGTGCCGCGAACTTATGCTGTCAAGGAAGCAGTGTTTCCGTTCAACAAGTTTCCGGGAGTAGACCCGATCCTTGGTCCGGAAATGAAATCCACCGGTGAGGTGATGGGGGTTGGAGCGACTTTTGCCGAAGCCTACGCAAAATCCCAGTTTGGGGCGGGTGAGCTTATACCGACCAGCGGCAGATGCTTTATCAGCGTGCGCGACCCGGATAAATCCCACGTCTCCGAGGTGGCCCGGAAGATGCACGAACTGGGCTACGAGCTGGTGGCAACACGGGGCACGGCCAAAATTATAGAAGAGGCAGATCTGCCCGTGAAACCGGTCAACAAGGTGGCAGAAGGTAGACCGCACATAGTCGATATGCTAAAAAACGATGAAATTCAGATCGTTTTTAATACCACCGAAGGCAAACAGGCCATCGCCGACTCCTCGGTAATCAGGCGCACAGCGTTGCGGCACAAAGTATTCAGCACGACTACCATCGCCGGTGCTTTGGCGGTGTGTGAAGCGCTTGAGTTTGGACGCAACTTTTCTGTGTACACGCTTCAGGAACTTCATGCCGAGCTGGGTTAGCCTCTACTGATCGGGACCTTCCGATAACGTAAGATGTTCGCAGCTACCCGTGCGATCCTGATAGACTGAACCTTTGAGATATTTTTTCCCGAAGTCCTGAATCTTATGCCCAAAGTGCCAATGACAGTCAGCGGTGCGGAAAAGCTGCGTGCAGAACTCAACGAGCTGAAATCCGTGACCCGTCCCCGAATAACGGCCGCAATTGCCGAAGCGCGTGAGCATGGCGACCTGAAAGAGAACGCAGAATACCATGCCGCTCGCGAGCAGCAGAGTTTCTGCGAAGGCCGAATTAAAGAGATAGAGGGTAAGCTGGCGGATTCTGAGGTTATCGATGTCACCAAGATCGAACCGAGTGGCCGGGTAATATTTGGGACCACGGTGACCCTGCTCAATCTCGGTACTGAACAAAAAGTTAAATACCAGATAGTGGGCGTGGACGAGGCCGATGTTCCGAACGGGAAAATATCAGTTAGCTCACCCATTGCCCGGGCAGTGATGGGAAAATTCGAAGGCGACGAGATTGTTGTCAAGGCGCCGGCTGGCGATGTCGAATACGAAATTCAGGCAATCGAGCACCTTTGAGAGTCGGGAGGCGGCAGTGCTTACCGTCAGCGGCGTTCGAATCGGACGAGATTGGACAGCTTGGGATTAGGTTCGTTTGCCTTCCGGTAGAGAAGCAATACGTGGCCTATAGTTTGGATACATAGAGCCCCGGACTGCTTGCAGATCTTATCCGCGAGCACTTGTTTTTGTTCACGGTCGGCGCCAGCGAGTTTTACTTTGATCAGTTCATGATCAGTCAGGGCCCGTTCGAGTTCCTCACTGACTCCCGCTGAGACTCCCTTGTCGGTTACCGTGACGATGGGTTTCAGGTGATGTCCAATTTGACGAAACCTTTTCTTTTGGCTGTTATCAAGAGACATTAAATGTTGGACACTTCGGCTCTGTGTGGACTGGCAATTCTAACAGCCTGCGGGGCTGCTAAGAAAATTTCTGGACATAAGCACCCATGAGCCGCTCCAAAAGCAGTAAACAATGGCTGCAAGAGCATTTCTCCGATCAGTATGTGCAGCGAAGCAAGGGAGAGGGCTATCGCTCTCGCGCCAGTTACAAGTTGTTGGAAATACAGGAAACGGAAGCGCTGATTAAGCCCGGCATGTCGGTAATTGATCTGGGGGCGGCGCCTGGAGGCTGGTCTCAGGTCGCCGCTGAATTGGCGGGTCCTGAAGGCAGAGTCGTTGCCAGTGACATACTGCCCATGGACGCGCTGCCCGGTGTCGACTTCGTGCAGGGAGATTTTACCGAGGTTGAAGTCCTGGAGCGGCTCTTGAAACAGGTCGGCACAGGTGGCGTCGACCTTGTAATTTCTGACATGGCCCCCAATATCTCTGGCATGAAGGCGATCGATCAGCCTCGTGTCATACACTTGGCTGAGCTCGCACTGGACCTTGCCAGATCTGTACTCAAACCCGGAGCGTATTTGCTAGTGAAGGTGTTCCAGGGAGAAGGCTTCGAGGCCTTCCGAAGCGATTTGATGAGCAGTTTTCATCTCGTGAAGTCGCGGAAACCCGAGGCTTCGAGGAAGCGCTCTCCGGAACTTTATCTTTTAGCCACAGGCTTTAAGGATTAGAAACCCGTAACGCAGCCCGGGCCCTTTAACCCGCATTTGAGTCCCCTGGCGGAAAAAGTGTGAATTCCCGCCACGACCCATTAGAATGGCCGATCAAGGCAAAAACATCTGGCTGCCAGACGATCCGGGGTGGACTCGGAACAGCTGTCCACCAGTAGTTGCGAATTGGAGATATCCCTTTGAATGACATGGCAAAAAATCTGATTCTCTGGATGATAATCGCCGGTGTGCTGTTGACAGTGTTCAACAACATCAACCAGGAGACCAGGGAAGAAAGCATCACCTATTCTGAATTCATCACTGAGGTTCGCAGTGGCCGCGTCGAGCAGGTGGAACTGTCCGGGATCAACATCACCGGAATCCGCAGCGACAACAGCCAGTTTCGCACCGTGATGCCACTTATAGGCGACGATTCGCTGATGGATGATCTCTGGGCCAATGATGTTGAGATCATAGCCAGTGAGCCTGAACAGCAGAGCATTTGGACGCAGCTGCTTGTGGCCAGTTTCCCCATACTGATAATCATTGCTCTATTTTTCTTCTTTATGCGCCAAATGCAGGGAGGCGCCGGCGGTGGCCGGGGCGGGCCCATGGCCTTCGGTAAGAGCAAGGCCAAGCTTCTGGGCGAAGACCAGATCAAGGTGACCTTCGCCGACGTTGCCGGCGTCGACGAGGCCAAGGAAGATGTGCAGGAGCTTGTCGAGTTTCTGCGCGAACCCGATAAATTCCAGCGCCTGGGCGGTCGCATCCCGCGAGGCGTGCTCATGGTCGGCCAGCCCGGCACGGGTAAGACTTTGCTCGCCAAGGCTATTGCCGGCGAAGCCAAGGTACCCTTTTTCTCAATTTCCGGATCCGATTTCGTCGAAATGTTTGTCGGTGTCGGTGCTTCCCGGGTGCGCGATATGTTTGATCAGGCCAAGAAGCAGGCGCCCTGCATAATCTTTATCGACGAAATCGATGCGGTTGGCCGTCATCGTGGCGCCGGACTTGGCGGTGGCCATGACGAGCGCGAGCAGACGCTGAACCAGTTACTGGTGGAAATGGACGGTTTCGAAGGCAACGACGGCGTGATTGTCATGGCGGCCACCAACCGGCCCGACGTCCTCGATCCAGCCTTGCTGCGGCCCGGCCGCTTCGACCGTCAGGTCGTCGTGGGACTGCCCGACATCAGGGGCCGAGAGCAGATTCTCAAAGTGCACATGCGCAAAGTACCAATCGATGATCGCGTGCAGGCCAGTGTAATCGCTCGCGGTACCCCGGGATTCTCCGGTGCCGATCTGGCCAACCTGGTCAATGAGGCATCCCTGTTTGCGGCGCGTGCCAGCAAGCGTCTGGTCTCTATGGAAGAGTTTGAGAAGGCTAAGGACAAGATCATGATGGGGGCCGAGCGCAAGTCCATGGTCATGTCCGAGAAGGAGCGCGTCAACACGGCCTACCACGAATCTGGCCACGCCATAGTAGGACGGCTGATGCCTGAGCACGACCCGGTTTATAAGGTCAGCATCATTCCTCGCGGTCGGGCACTCGGTGTCACTATGTTCCTGCCGGAGGAAGACCGTTACAGCCTGAGCAAACAGTCGATACTGAGTCAGATTTGCAGTTTGTATGGTGGACGAATTGCCGAAGAAATGACGCTGGGTAAAGACGGAGTGACAACTGGCGCCTCTAACGACATTCAGCGTGCCACCGAAATGGCTCGAAACATGGTGACGAAGTGGGGGCTATCCGAAGAAATGGGTCCTCTGCAGTATTCCGAAGATGAGGGCGAGGTTTTTCTTGGTCGATCCGCAGCCTCGCAGGGCAAATCCGTGTCGGACGAGACTGCTCTTGCGATCGATCGCGAAGTCCGCAAGATCATTGATGACTGCTACGAGCGCGCCAACGCCATTCTCGACGACAACCGCGACAAGCTCGAGCTCATGAAAGACGCCTTGATTGAGTATGAAACGATCGATTCCGATCAGATCAACGACATCATGGAAGGCAAGAAGCCCCGGCCACCGGCCGACTGGCGTGATCCAGATGACGATAACTCGGGTGCCAGCAAGGTGGAAGACAAGCCGGAAAACAAGACCGACAGCGGCAAGTCTTCCGGCACAATTGGTGGCCCCGCGGGCGAGCACTAAGCCGCAGGCATTCTTCTAAAAAACCCTGTGAGTTTTCGACTCCAGACCGGGCGCCGACAGATCGATCTGTCGGCGCCCGTTTGTATGGGGGTACTCAATGTCACCCCTGACTCGTTCTCGGATGGCAGCGAGCTATCCCAATCCGACTCCTCTGCCTTCGCCATAGACGTCCCCAAGGCCTTGCGGCGAGCAGAAGCCATGGTCGCGGCAGGCGCTTCGATAATTGATGTGGGTGGAGAGTCCACTCGTCCCGGCGCAGACGCTGTGAGCGTTGACGAGGAGCTCACCCGTGTCATCCCTGTCGTCGAGGCCTTGCGTCGAAACATTGACGTGTGCATTTCCGTCGATACCAGCACTGCGCAGGTGATGCGAGAGGCTATCGCGGCTGGCGCTGAACTCATCAATGATGTCAGGTCCCTATCCTGTCCCGAAGCCCTTCAGGTTGTGGCGGAATCCAGTGCCGCGGTTTGCCTCATGCATATGCAGGGGCAGCCGCGAACCATGCAGAAGTCTTTTCACTACGATGATGTCGTTGCGGAAGTGTACGCTTTCCTCGACTCGCGAGTGGAGCGCTGCATCGAATCCGGCATCACGCGCGAACGCCTGGTCGTCGATCCGGGCTTCGGCTTCGGTAAATCGGTGCAGCACAATTTTCGTTTACTGCGCGACCTGGAGCGTTTCCGGGAACTGGGTCTGCCCGTGCTCGCGGGCTTGTCCAGGAAGTCCATGATTGGGGCTGTTACCGGGCGCCCGGTCGAGGCCCGGCTGGCTGGAAGTCTAGGTGCTGCAGCGCTGGCATTGGCTCGCGGTGCGAGTGTGATCAGGACCCACGATGTTGCTGCCACCATAGACCTGATTAGAGTACACTGCGCCTGTTGGGAAGCTTAAACAGGACGGAGCTGATGCACACAAAGCAAAAACAATATTTCGGGACCGACGGCATCAGGGGAATGGTAGGGAAGGCACCTATTACACCCGACTTTATGCTCAAACTCGGCTGGGCTGCAGGGAAGGTTTTTTCCCATCGAGACCGCGGTCGCAACAAGATTCTGATAGGAAAAGATACCCGTATCTCGGGCTACATGTTTGAAGCTGCTCTGGAGGCGGGAGTCACCGCGGCCGGCGTAGACATTCAGCTCACTGGCCCGATGCCAACACCGGCCATCGCCTATCTCACCAGAACTTTGCGTGCACAGGCCGGAATTGTGATCAGCGCTTCACACAATTCATTCGAAGACAATGGCATCAAGTTCTTTTCGGGTGCAGGCACCAAGCTTCCTGATGAAACTGAGCTGGAGATTGAGTCTTATCTGACTAGTGAAGTGTCGACTGTCAGTTCTGAGTTCCTGGGGAAAGCGACGCGCATAGGTGATGCGGTCGGCAGATATATCGAGTTCTGCAAGAGCACTGTAGGGTCGAGCCTGCAATTCAATGGCCTGAAAGTGGTCGTCGACTGCGCCCATGGTTCGACTTACCACATTGCGCCTGCGGTGCTGGAGGAGCTCGGCGCCAGCGTCAAGGCGATTGGGGTTTCACCCAATGGCTTGAATATCAATGCCGAGAGCGGTTCGACGCACCCGGGTAAACTGGTCGAAACGGTCTTGTCCGAGCAGGCCGATCTCGGTATCGCTTTCGACGGTGACGGTGACAGGGTCATTATGGTCGACCATCAAGGCGAAATTGTTGATGGCGATGAGCTGTTGTACGTGATCGCGCGTGATCGCTGCCAGAAGGAACTGGAATTCGGCGGGGTCGTCGGCACCCAGATGAGTAATCTCGGGCTTGAACTTGCCCTTGACGCCATGAATGTGCCTTTCGTCCGCGCCAGAGTCGGCGACCGCTATGTGATGTCTGAACTGGGCAAGCGCGGCTGGCTGTTAGGCGGGGAGTCTTCCGGTCACATTATTTGCCTCGACATTAATTCCACGGGCGACGGCATAGTCTCGGCTTTGCAGGCACTGGCGGCGATGGTGCACGCGGGGAAATCTCTGGCGGAGTTAAAGCGAGAGATGCGCAAGCTGCCTCAGACGATGATCAACGTCAGGCTGGAGCCGAAACTCGACCTTAAAGACAACACCAAGGTGAACACTGCTGTGGCCGATGTAGAAGCAAAATTAGGCAAAGCTGGACGCGTGCTGCTGCGCCCTTCTGGTACCGAACCGGTAGTCAGGGTCATGGTGGAGGGAGAAGATGCCGATCAGGTCAGCGCACTGGCGGAGGAGCTTGCCCAGGCAGTCCAGGCCGAGGTGTCTGCTTACGGACAGCAGTGATTCGTCCTGATATTGCATGAAGAGATCAAACTGGGTAGTATTGGCGCCCGTTTTTCGCCGGCCAGTAAAAGCTTCTGGATTCCACCAACATGCGTCCCCGCCTGGTAATAGGTAATTGGAAGATGCACGGATCGCCTGAGTTTGTCAGGCAATTCGCAGGTGACCTTGGGGCTCGGGCTGACCATCTCGCCGGTATAGTGGGTGAGGGTGTAGAGATCGTCATCTGCCCAACTCACGTGCACCTGCAGGCTGCCGCTGAAGCGCTGGCGGGCAGCGTGGTGAAACTGGGTGCACAGGATGCCTTTCATGAACAAACTGGCGCCTACACGGGCGAAGTCTCGGCGGTCATGCTGGCTGAACTTGGCGTACGCTACGCCATCGTCGGCCACTCCGAGCGGCGGCAGCTGTTTGGCGAGGACAATGCGATCGTGGCAAAAAAATTCGCTGCGGTGCTAGAGGCTGGATTAACGCCAATACTCTGTGTTGGTGAAACTCTGCAGCAGCGTGAACAGGGCAAGACCGAAGAAGTGGTCCTGGCGCAACTGAACGCAATTCTGGAGATGGTCGGTAGTGAAGGGTTGCGCGGCGCTGTTTTGGCCTACGAACCGGTTTGGGCCATCGGCACAGGTCAGACAGCCACTCCAGAGCAGGCGCAGCAGATTCATGCTTTGCTGAGAAGCCATGTTGCCAGCCAGGATCAGAGCACTGCTGCCGAACTGCCTATACTTTACGGTGGCAGCGTCAAGGCAGACAATGCCGTTGAGTTGTTCAACCAGATGGACATCGACGGGGGCCTGGTAGGCGGAGCTTCACTGAAGTCGGATCAATTTATAGCTATTTGCAAACTTGCGGATTGAAATCATGCAAACCCTAATTGTAGTTTTTCATGTCATTGTCTCCATTTCCATAGTTGGTCTCGTCCTCCTGCAGCAGGGCAAGGGAGCCGATGCGGGGGCGTCTTTCGGCGCCGGTTCCTCGCAGACAGTCTTCGGAGCCTCTGGCAGTGGTAGTTTTCTGGTCAAGGCGACGACCATCGCCGCGACTGTCTTCTTCGCTACCAGTCTCTCGCTGGCGATATTTGCACGGGATATGGCCGGCGGCGCCCCGGCCGCTGGATCACCCATCGTCAACGAAGAGATTCTCCAGGAAGCGGCTCAGGACAGCAACGAGTCAGACATACCGCAGCTTGAGGACAACACGTCGGCGCCTGCTGATCCCCAGGATGACGTACCGCTGCTTCCTGGAAACGACAATTGAACCCGTTTATACCTAGCCGGAGTGGTGGAATTGGTAGACACGCTATCTTGAGGGGGTAGTGAGCTTCGCTCGTGCCGGTTCAAGTCCGGCCTTCGGCACCAAATTAAGGATGCTCTGCAGTGTTCAGATCATCCTCAAAGTTGGAAAAGATTTTTCAACTACCCTAAAGCCCAGTAAACGCTGGGCTTTTTTGTCTCGGAGTGCAGTGGCGCCTCATGAACCCACTTGCAGTTCAGACAAGATTATCCGGGTTGCCATGGGGTCGCCTTTAAAAGCAAAGTTACCCGGATAAGCGAAATAGCCGTCTTGGGCCAGGAATACTGTAACTTAAGTTATAAAACGATAGACTAAATACTTAGAGCAACGATTCGGCCTTGAGCTATTCCGGGTTATTTGCCTTCAACCTTTGTCATCTGATTGCCGCAGCAAATCTCGGAATGGTCCATTTGGTCACCGCAGGGACAGGCTTTTTCATAGACCAATTCTGCACCACAAGCCTCACACCGGTATCGATCGCCAATTTCTCTAGACATTTTATTGCTCCTAAATGATTACTTAGCGTTTGCCTCCTGCGGCGACGCCGCACGGACACGGGATAATTATTTACGTGAACTCACGCGGCTTCAATAACCATAGAGCTTCAATTCTTGTTATTACGCTCCTGCATGATCTCGCTCAAATATTGTAACCATGCAGTCGCCACAAATTGTCGCAGCGTCAAGGTGACTCATTGACGCAGTTGAAAGCCCCGCAGGAAGGGCTTGCAGACTCCCGCAGAGACTCATCTGCAGTATTCAGAGCATCCCATGGGTGAGCAATGGCCACCGGATGCTCGATGTCTTGGCTATCCGCTTTGCACTGAAGTGATTTTGAGGAAATCGCTGAAAACCTGGTCGTAAGCTCAGCGGAGTCATCGCTTCGGAATCTGATTATAAGAACAATCTGATTCGAATTACCCATAATAGCGACAAGATCGAAATTGATACGATAAGGCTCACCTTACCGGAAGAAAGCTTTAACAGCAGTGGAACCTAGGTAATTAAAAATTCCGACGGTAGTCATTCATTGACCTTTGTCGTGCTGTCGGTAGTCGTTGGCGGCGTAGCGCTCTGCGGCGAAAACCCGATGCCAGGAATTACATTACAGCTGTAGCGTGAATCACTGCGGGTAATTGACTTCGGTATCGCTCAAAATGACCTCTGTAAAGCTCATAACACCACTTACCGAGTTTTCTACGGACGAAAATAGTAATTTGACGGGTTTGCATCGAGACAAAAATGATCCTTTTGTCGATCACAAAGCCTACTCATGGCCAACGTACAGACCAATCCAGGTGCATGGAGCGCCGGTTCGCTCTACCTCGCTACCTCCTCTGCCTGGAGTGATTGGGTGAAGTCATTTAGGATGATGCTGGGACGCTGGCGAGGTGCACGCTCGATTGCATGGGCCTTGTCCGCCGCAGGTAATAAGTGTTCTTGACCTGCAGGGGCGCTATTTCCTATAATTCGTCTCCCTTGGACAGGTGCTGCCGGAATTGTGATCCGGAACGATGGCTTCCTGTAGCCAGGACCAGATTACACAATTGATTGGCTAGGTTTAATTGCGGGGTGGAGCAGTCTGGCAGCTCGTCGGGCTCATAACCCGAAGGTCGTAGGTTCAAATCCTGCCCCCGCTACCATTTGAAGGACGGGTCTTTTTGGTAGGCCCGAGTGTCGGGCTCAACTGTTGTTGGGCGCAGCCGCTGAAGGTCGTAGGTTCAAATCCTGCCCCCGCTACCATTTGAAAGACGGGTCCTTTTGGTAGGCCCGAGTGTCGGGACAAACTGTTGTAGAGCGCAGTCACTGAAGGTCGAAGGTTCAAATCCTGTCGCCGCTACCGATTTCAGGTCATTCGGATTCTTGCCCCGCTGCTCGGGCTAGGTTTTCCGAAGTGCCCGCAGAGCCCACAGAGCCGGGCTCAGCCTTCTGCCCTGATCTGCCCTCTTACAGTTGGCGAGCAGTTTTGGCGGCGAAAGCGATTGGTTAAATTCTGACGCCACCGACAATATCGGCGTCTGGCTGAGTACACGATACCGGAACTCCATTATCGGGCGTGTCAGACAAGCTCCAGGCTGGCTCTTAGAGAGCGAGGATGGAGAATTCGAAGTGGGCCTTGGGCCCATTTTTTGTACCTGAAATATATAGACCCGGCTGGGAAAATGAGCAGGGAGAGATGTGAAACGCAGCGAAGTCCGGGTGGCAGAACTGATAACTCCTACGGTTGAGGCTCTGGGTCTCACGCTTTGGGGTGTAGAGAATCTGACCCAGGGTAAATTTTCGCTTCTGCGAGTTTATATAGAGAAGGAAGAGGGTGTCAGCATTGAAGACTGCGAGAAAGTGAGTCGTCAGCTGAGCGCTCTTCTCGATGTGGAAAATCCGATTAGTGGAGAGTACACGCTGGAAGTCTCTTCGCCGGGGCTGGAAAGACCGCTTTTCAAGCTCGAACAATTTCAGTTGTTCATTGGCGATACAGTCAGAATCAGGACACGTGGCCCTATACAGGGCCGCCGGAAGTTTAAAGGAACGATTGTTGAAGTGGCAGGTGACATTGTAGTTGTAGAGATAGACGGCAATAACTATAACCTGCCCCATGCTGACATCGAGAAAGCTACAATTGTCTACTAGAAACAGGGCGCCCATTGATGGGGCGCAGGCAGGTTTGGTGACACGATTATGATGAGCAAAGAAATATTGATGGTCGCAGATGCCGTTTCCAATGAGAAAGGTGTCTCTCGTGATGTGATTTTCGAGGCCATCGAGTCTGCTTTGGCGACCGCTACCAAGAAACTTTACGATGAGGAAGAGATCGAATGCCGTGTGGCCGTTGATCGTGACACCGGTGAATATGACACCTTTAGAGTCTGGAACGTCGTCGATGACGAAGAGTTCGAAGATGGCGATTATCAACTGACAGCAGAACAAGCGGCTGAGAAGAATACTGACCTAAAGGTTGGCGATAATTACGAAGAGCAAATCCCTAACGTCGAGTTTGGCCGTATTGCCGCACAAACCGCCAAGCAGGTTATTGTGCAAAAGGTTCGCGAGGCAGAGCGGGAGATCGTTATCTCGCAGTATCAGGATCGGGTTGGTGAGCTGGTTGCAGGCACCGTCAAAAAAGTGACCAGAGACAACATCATTGTCGATCTGGGCAACAACGCAGAGGCGCTTCTAGCCCGAGATCAAATGATACCGCGGGAAACATTCCGCATCGGCGACCGGCTCAGAGCCCTTCTGATTGAAGTCAGTTCTGAGCAGCGCGGGCCGCAGTTGCTTCTTAGCCGAACGTCTCCAAAGATGCTTATGGAACTGTTCAAGATTGAGGTACCCGAGATAGCCGAACAGGTAATCGAAATTCGGGCCGCGGCACGCGATCCCGGGTCTCGCGCCAAGATCGTTGTAAGCACAAACGATGGGCGCATTGATCCGGTAGGTGCCTGTGTCGGTATGCGTGGCTCGCGCGTGCAGGTTGTGTCTAACGAGCTGGCGAATGAACGCATTGACATTATTCTGTGGGATGACAATCCCGCACAACTGGTTATTAACGCTATGGCGCCGGCCGAAGTTGCCTCTATCGTGGTCGATGAAGACAGCCTCGTTATGGACGTTGCCGTGGAAGAAGAGAATCTGGCTCAGGCCATTGGCCGTGCGGGTCAGAATGTCAGGCTGTCCAGTGAATTGACCGGTTGGACCATTAATGTTCTGAGTGAGGAGGATGCTGCGGAAAAACAGAAGCAAGAGGCGAGTGGCTACATGCAGATGTTCATGGAGACCCTGAACGTCGAAGAGGACTTGGCCGAAGTCCTTGTGATGGAGGGGTTCACCTCCCTGGAGGAGATCGCCTATGTCCCACTCAATGAGATAACAGATATCGAGGGTTTCGACGACGGCATAGCTAATGACTTGCGAAACCTAGCGAAAGACGCCCTGATTACCCAGGCTATCGCCTCAGAAGAGGATCTTTCTTCGGCGAATATCGCCGACGATCTTCGCAACATGGAAGGCATGGACGACGTACTCGCGCTCGCTTTATCGAAACTGGAGATCAAGTCCATGGAAGACCTGGCCGAACAGTCCATAGATGAATTAATGGACATCGAGGGCATGGATGAAGAGAGAGCCGGAAAACTTATTATGACAGCCAGGGCACCGTGGTTTGAGGAAGAAGAAGGTTAAGGGTAAAGACCCGACCTGGAAAGGCTAAAAGCAGGAGTTATTGCATGGCAGAAACGACAGTCAGTGATCTGGCAAAAGTGGTTGGGGTTAGCGCAGATAGATTGCTCTCCCAAATAAAGCAAGCAGGTCTGCCACATTCCCAGCCAGAAGACCCGATATCCAATGAGGACAAGCAGAATCTTCTTATCTTCCTGCGCCGCAGTCACGGCGACACGGACGCGAGCACTGCTGCGCCCAAAAAAGTGACTCTGAATAGAAAGACAGTTGGTACCCTCAGATCTCCCTCAAACTCCGGCCGCGGCAAGACGGTCAACGTCGAGGTACGCAAGAAACGGACCTATATAAAACGAACTCCCCAGCCGGAGCCAGAGCCGGAGCCAATCGAGCCGGTGGAAGAAAAAGTAGTAACTCCCGAGCCTGAACATAAGCCTGAGGTTATTTCGGAGACCGATAAGGCCGCGTCCGCGGTGAATGAAGAGGTCGCTAAAGAGAAAGCAGAGTCCGGCGAATCAGAGCCGGAGAAAAGCAAGGCCGATGCGCCTACCCGTGATGTACCTCCGGAGGAAGTCGAGGCTGCACGTGCTGCAAAAACTGCCGTCAAGCGCAAGCCGCAAAAGGATAGCGACGACGACAAAGACCGCAAGAAATCACAGCATCTGCGTAACAAAGCCAAGGCACAGGCTGTCAAGCGACCGCCCAAGAATCTTAACGTCAACGATGATTTTGTGCTTGAGGGCGGAGATGTGGCCGGTCTGGGACGTCGCCGAGCCGGCGCCGGTCGCAGGCAGAAAAAGCATGCGACTCAACACGGATTCGAGAAGCCCACTGAGTTTATTTCACGAGAGATCAAGATCGGTGAGGCCAACACGGTCTCGGATATTGCCCAAAAAATGTCGGTCAAGGCCGCTGAAGTGGTCAAGGTTTTGTTCAATATGGGTGTACCTGCGACGATCAATCAGATCATCGATCAGGACACCGCCACCCTAATTGTTGAAGAGATGGGTCATAAGGCCAAGTTCGTGTCCGAGGATGTGCTCGAGGAACAGCTTGCGGAATCTCTCGCTACGCAGGTCGGAGAAGAGGAGATTGGCAGAGCCCCCGTAGTCACTGTTATGGGTCATGTGGACCACGGCAAGACCTCTCTACTCGACTACATCCGCAAGGCATCAGTGGCCTCCGGAGAGGCTGGTGGCATCACCCAGCACATTGGCGCCTACCATGTAGACACCGATCACGGCATGGTCAGTTTTCTGGACACGCCGGGCCACGCAGCCTTTACCGCCATGCGTTCGCGCGGGGCGCAGGCGACTGACGTCGTTGTGCTGGTGGTTGCCGCCGACGACGGCGTCAAGCCACAGACCGAAGAGGCCGTGCAGCACGCCAAAGCGGCCGGTGTGCCGATGGTGGTTGCAATCAACAAGATCGATAAAGAAGGTGTCGACCCGGAGCGGGTTAAGAATGAGCTTTCCGCCATGGAGGTTATTCCGGAAGAGTGGGGTGGCGAGACCCAATTCATCGAGGTTTCCGCCTTAACCGGACAGGGCATCAATGAACTGCTCGAGGCAATTCTGCTCCAGGCCGAGCTGCTTGAGCTGAAAGCTTATACCGACGTGCCGGGACAGGGCATCGTTATTGAGTCCCGGCTGGACAAAGGGCGCGGCCCGGTTGCCAGCGTTCTAGTCCAAAATGGAACGCTCCGCTCTGGTGACACTGTCCTTGCAGGCAATGAATATGGCCGCGTGCGCGCCCTTGTTGATCAAACGGGCCAGCAGGTAGATGCCGCTGGCCCGTCCATACCGGTAGAAATTCTTGGTCTGAATGGAGTACCGGAGGCCGGCGATGACTTTGTTGTCCTTAAGGATGAAAAGAAAGCCCGCGACGTCGCAGAATTTCGGCGCGAGCGGCAGAAAGTTAACCTACAGGGCCTGCAGCAGAAAGATCTGCGGGAGAGCATTTTCACCGGCCCGGAAGACAAGAAGATTCTCAATGTCATTCTCAAGGCCGATGTAAGGGGTTCTCTAGAGGCAATCATCGGCGCCTTGCAAGGTCTGAACACAGACGAAGTCGAGGTCAACGTCATCGCTTCTGGAGTTGGCGGAATCTCCGAGAACGATGCCCATCTGGCGACAACCTCATCGGCTATGATCATTGGTTTCAACGTGCGCGCCGACAAAACGGCGCGTGACATCGTGGAAAACGAAAACCTTCAGTTGCGTTATTACAACGTGATCTATGACGTGATTGAGGATTCCAAGATGATAATGAGCGGCATGCTCGACCCTGAAATCAGGGAGGAAATTGTCGGTGTCGCTGAGGTGCGCGATGTTTTTAATTCACCCAAGTATGGTCAGATTGCAGGCAGCATGGTCATAGAGGGTACCGTCTATCGAAGCAAGCCTATCCGCGTACTGAGAGACAACGTGGTCATTTACGAGGGTGAGCTCGAATCTTTGCGACGTTTCAAGGACGATGCCGCCGAAGTCCGTAACGGTATGGAGTGTGGTATCGGTGTGCGCAACTACAACGATGTGCGCGTCGGCGACAAGATTGAGGTCTATGAGACCACCGAGGTAGCCAGGTCGCTTTAGAGCCAGTCGAGCCAGGCGAACGGGTGAGGGAGAAGCATGTCAGAGACTTCAGCACGTGCACAGCGTGTGGCTGATCAGATTCAAAAAGATCTTGCTACCTTGATACAGTTGGAAGTCAACGACCCCAGGGTCGGAATGGTGTCGGTGACCGGCGTCGATGTCAGTAATGACCTCGCCCATGCCAAGGTCCATGTCACGGTGCTCAACAGCCTTACAGATGACAGCGACGTAAACGATTCGACACTGAAACACCCTGGTGAACTGGATAAACTGGAAATCGAAGAAAGCATCAAAGCGCTGAACAAGGCTGCGGGATATCTGCGCACGCTTCTGGCAAAGAGACTCAAGCTTCGGATAGTGCCAAGGCTCCAGTTTTTCTATGACAAGAGCGTGGCGCGGGGTAATCAGCTTTCGAGTCTCATCGACGCGGCCCTGGCGGCTGATCGTGAACAGCACTCCGGGAATTAAGACGCCCGGCGGCGTGGGAGAATGTATTGAGCAGGCGTCGCCCGAAAGGTCGGAATGTTGACGGCATCGTGGTGCTAGATAAGGCGTCCGGACTCAGCTCCAATGCGGCGCTGCAGCAGGTGAAGCGACTCTTTGAGGCCGCCAAGGCGGGGCACACTGGCAGCCTGGATCCGCTGGCAACGGGTGTGCTGCCGCTCTGCCTTGGAGAGGCAACCAAGGTATCGCAGTTCCTACTGGATGCGGACAAAAACTACCGGGCGCGCATCAAGCTTGGTGTGCGCACTGACAGCGGCGACAGTGAGGGTGAAGTCATTGCAGAGTGCAACAGTATCAGGGTCTCGCGCGAAGATATCAGTCGGGCGCTGAGAGCCTTCAGCGGCGAAATTGTGCAGCTGCCGCCGATGTACTCAGCGCTGAAGAAAGATGGCGTACCGCTTTACAAATTGGCCCGTCAAGGCAAGACAGTGGATCGAGAACCGCGGCGTGTGACCGTGCACCGCATCGAATTGACTGCCTATGTCGATGATGAATTCGAGGTTGAAATCGAATGCAGCAAGGGCACCTACATTAGGACCATAGCTGACGATCTCGGGCAAAAGCTGGGCTGCGGTGCACACATCGTGGCTCTGCGCAGGACCGCTGCCGGAGTTTTCAGCGACAGTGACAGCGTCACTCTCGAATCGCTGCAGGCAGAAAAAGAACAAGGGGGTCTGACAGAGATAGATGCGCACCTGATCGCCATGGATACCGCGGTCAGCAATTTGCCGGAAGTCAGATTGCCTGAAGAAACGGCAAGTCATGTCCGCAACGGACAGGCTGTGCTGGTAAGACATCTGCCGGCCGAAGGGCTGGTGAGGTTGTATGAAGACGAGCAATTTATCGGCATCGGCGTGATCGATGAAGATGGGAAGGTTGCTCCAAGACGCCTGCTCGTTAGCCACTAGTCGTGAGTGACGCCAGGAAAACAGAAACGCTAGATTGAGTAGAAAAGGGAAAGCGTCAGGTGGCTGTTAATATGCGCGGCTATTCTGATTTTACAGGGATTTTGATTTTGGTCGGTAAGCAAAAATTTTTGTGCTGTTTACCGACTGAAGTATTCACACCGCATATTTTGGAGAAATGAAATGGCTTTATCAGCTCAAGAGAAAGAAAAAGTTATTGAGGAATACGCGCAAGCAAAAGGCGATACCGGCTCTCCTGAGGTTCAGGTTGCCCTTTTGACCGCCAATATTAACGACTTGCAGACCCACTTCAAGGAGCATGTTCACGATCACCACTCACGTCGCGGCCTGATCCGCATGGTGAACAATCGTCGCAAGCTGCTCGATTACCTGAAACGCAAGAATGTCGAGAGATATTCCACATTGATCAAGCGACTCGGTCTGCGTCGCTAAACACGTGAAAATAAAAGCGGGATGCTCGACGCAGGAATCAGGCATCCCGGATGGAAACAGGAAAATTATATGTTTAATCCAGTAAGCAAGACATTCCAGTATGGCGGCAAAACCGTGACGCTGGAGACGGGCAAGATTGCACGACAAGCCACTGGAGCCGTCGTTGTCACCGTTGACGATATCAAGGTGTTGGCGACTGTTGTAGGAAGAAAGCAAGCCAATGCGGGACAGGAATTTTTTCCGCTGACAGTCAATTATCAGGAGAAAACTTACTCTGTTGGTAAGATACCCGGTGGCTTTTTCAAGCGTGAGGGTCGGCCCACAGAGAAGGAAACACTTACCTCACGTCTGATTGACCGCCCTATCCGGCCTCTCTTTCCGAAGGGGTTCATGAACGAGGTGCAGGTCATTATTACCGTTATTTCGGGTGGTAAAGAGAGTGATCCGGACATCGCCGGCATGATCGGAGCATCCGCTGCACTGGCTATTTCCGGCATCCCTTTTGCCGGACCAATCGGCGCCGCTCGCGTCGGTTACGATATGGAAAAGGGATACATTCTTAATCCAGACTATGCCACGCTGGAAAATTCCATGCTTAACATGGTGGTGGCTGGCACTGGTTCGGCAGTCCTGATGGTGGAGTCGGAGGCACAGCAACTGTCGGAGGATCAGATGCTGGGTGCTGTACTTTATGCCCACCAGGAAATGCAGGTCGTTGTCGATTCGATCAACGAATTGAAGGCCGAGGCTGGCAAGCCGGCGTGGGACTGGGCGCCAGCAGAGGGAAACGCTTCGTTGCAGACGGCCGTAGAGCAGGGCTTTGCTGACGCTGTGACTGAAGCCTATCAGATTTCTGACAAGATGCAGCGTTATGATGCCATCGGCGAGCTGCAGAACCAGGCGGTCGAGCAACTCGTGAGCGAAGAGTCCGGTGTTGAAGAGAGCGATGTGCGTGAGGTTTTCGCCAAGCTGGAAAAAAGCATCGTAAGAAATCGGATCATTGACGGCAATCCGCGTATTGATGGCCGCGATACCAAAACGGTCAGGCCAATCGAAGTCGAAGTAGGTGTACTACCCAAGGCGCATGGATCGGCGCTGTTCACTCGCGGTGAAACCCAGGCACTGGTGGTAACTACCCTGGGCGCTCTGCGGGATTCACAGCTGATAGAGGGGCTTGAGGGTTCTGAAAAAGATCGTTTCATGCTGCACTACAATTTTCCGCCCTATTCGGTTGGTGAGGCGGGATTCATGGGTGGTCCCAAGCGCCGAGAAATTGGTCACGGCCGCCTGGCGAAGCGCGGCGTCATGGCGGTCATGCCGAAAGAAGAAGACTTTCCCTATGCCATTCGAGTGGTCTCGGAAATAACCGAGTCCAACGGCTCGAGTTCCATGGCCAGTGTCTGCGGCAGCAGCCTCGCCATGATGGACGCAGGCGTGCCGGTGTCTAGTCAAGTCGCCGGTATCGCTATGGGCTTGATCAAGGAAGATGACCGTTTCGCGGTGCTGACCGATATCCTGGGCGATGAGGATCACCTCGGTGATATGGACTTCAAAGTAGCAGGCACGGAAAAAGGTGTGACTGCGCTGCAGATGGATATCAAGATTCAGGGCATCACCGAAGAGATCATGGAAATCGCACTGACTCAGGCCCATGAAGCCCGTATTCACATACTGGGTGAAATGAACAAAGTCATATCCAGCCCACGCGAGACTCTATCTGAAAACGCCCCGGCCATGGCCACGATCAAGATTGATGCGGACAAGATTAGAGACGTGATCGGAAAAGGCGGTGCGGTAATTCGCGGTATTACCGATGATACCGGTGCCTCCGTGGACATTGATGACGATGGCAACGTCCGTATTTACGGGGAGGACGCGGAGTCTCGCGATGCCGCCCTGGAAATGGTCAAAGCAATTACGGCGGAGGCGGAAATTGGCAAACTCTACACCGGCAAGGTAGCCCGTATTGTCGACTTCGGTGCTTTTGTGACCATCTTGCCCGGGAAGGACGGCCTGGTGCATATCTCCCAGATCGCCAAGGATCGGGTGGAAGATGTCAACGACTATCTCTCCGAAGGTCAGGACGTTTTGGTAAAAGTAACGGATCTGGACGCCCGCGGCCGCATTAAACTCAGCATTAAGGAAATTTCCGATGAGGAGAAGCAGGAGTACGCGGAAGCGTTAGCCGAAGCAGAATTAGGCTAAAGCCCGGGGATGCCTGAATTATTCAGCGCATGCCCGGATGTTTGCAGGTAAAGCCCGGTCACTGCGATGATCGGGCTTTTTTATGAGTCGTGGTGAACCAGCCCCCAGTGCTACTGTGGCTCTAATCATAAAATATACCGGAAAATCAGCATCTTAAGAACTCTGAGAGGCTCAGCCTGAAATAACAACTGCGCTTCAAGGCGGAAAGGCGCTCAGTTCCATCCGAACCGTGAGAGGCAGGGATGCCGCGCCCGAGCCCCCACGGAGGGGTTAACGGCGTGTCCTGATGGAACTGAGCGCCTTTCCGCATAGGCTTGGCCGCCTTCCAGCCCGGGCACCAGCCTCAATTCGACGCCGAATCACACTCTTCTAACAAGCGGTGATGATTTTTAGCAGAATTTTTGTTTATACTGGCTAGTCAAAAGGGCCTCCCTTATGGTCCGCACAACAAGATTTTGAATCGATTCAGGAACTCTCAGGAGACTCGCCAATGCTCACCCAGCTCCATTCTGTCATGCGCAGGACACTGACCCTACTGCCCCTGATATTGCTGCTTCCCATAGGTGCGGACGCACAGACCGAGGTAACCTTTCACAAGGATATAGAACCCATCCTGCAGCGAAGCTGCCAGAACTGCCACCGTCCCGGTGGCGTCGGGCCCATGCCGCTGGTGACCTACGATCAGGTCGCTCCCTTCGCCGGCCTTATCGAATACAAGACCCAGATTCGCGATCGTGCGGGTGCCATGCCGCCCTGGTATATGGAAAAGGATGTCGGAATCCAGCAGTTCAAGAACGACCCTTCATTGAGTGACGAAGAGCTGACGAAAATATCCGAGTGGGCTCGCAACGGCACGCCAAAGGGTGATGTGGCTGACGCGCCGGAACCGCTGGTTTTCGATGACAGCCTGAAGTGGACAGCCGGTGAGCCAGATCTTGTCGTCAAGACCGAAGAGGTGACCGTGGAAGGCGGGGCGCCAGACTGGTGGGGCGATATTCCCCGGGTGCAGATCCCGCTGCAGGAAGATCGCTACGTCAAATCTGTAGAGATAGTCGAGGTCAACGACGTGCCTTCCGAGGGCACGGGCCGGGCCACTGTTGGTGGCCGCTACATTTTTCATCATATGATCTGGTCGACCGCGGAACTGGATGAGAATGGCAATCGGGTCGAGGATTCTGTCACCGGTTGGCCTGTGCATGAGGTGGGCAGGAATGCGGATATCTTCGATCCCGACGGAGGGCGCTTGCTCAAGGCGGGCTCCTATGTTTACTCCGATTCTGTGCATCTGCACTCAAACGGCATCGACACCACCGGCCACCTTGAAATCGGCTTTCGTTTTCATCCCGTAGGCTACGAACCCAAATATGAAAGAGCCCTTGTGGGTCTGGGTAACGGCGTTGATATCAGCATCGCCGGCAATCAGCAGGATCAGGAGTTGCACGCTTACTCGGTCCTGAATCAGCCCACCAAGATCATCACCTTCGAGCCCCATCTGCACGCTCCAGGTGAGCGCATGTGTCTGGAAGCGATCTGGGGCTATACCGTGGAGACCCTGTCTTGCGTCGGTTACGATCACAACTGGGTTCGGGGCTATCCCTACGCGGAAAATTATGAACCTCTGCTGCCGGCCGGCACCATTCTTCATATCGTCGGCTACATGAACAACACCGACAGCAACCCCAATGTGCCGGACCCGCGCAACTGGCAAGGTTCAGGCAATCGCTCAGTAACCAACATGTTCATTGACCTGGGCATTCGCGTGGGTATGACCGAAGAGCAGTTCTTCGAGGAAATGGAAGATCGTCGGCAGGCACTTAGCCTGGGCCCCAACGATCACGTCATTGGCTGTCCACTGTGTAATGCACCGTTGGTGGCGCCGGTTGCCGAAGATGACCCAGAGGTTGAGGTGGTTACGGCTGGCGCTGGGGCAGGCGCTGGGGCAGACTAGGCTCGGCTTGAGTGCAAGACGAAAAGGGCAGTCTTTACTGCCCTTTTTTGATTGTCGGAACTGCCAGACTGAATTTGTCTTCGTTTACCGGGTGAAAACTTCGCATTAAAGCCGGTGGTGATTTAGCAACAAAGCTATTTCAATACAGCCGATCTATTGAACGGGGGCATTTCACTGCCGCCTGGTGTTTTTCCATCGGAACAACAGACAATGCAATTACCTGGATAGGGCGCCGATTTTGCAATCAGAGTTAGTTTAGCCCATCGAAGGGCTGCCTTCACTCACCCGGATAGTGACCGCGGTCAAGCCGCTCCGGCACAGGGCGGTATCGCGCTTAACCCTGCATCAGTTCAGTCTCGTAGCCCAGCGCCTTGAGGCGTTCAACGATGACTTCGCTTTGCCGGGCGTCTCTGGTCTCCAGTGTGATGTCGAGATCAGCCTTGCGCACTGGTATGGAGCCAAACAGACGCTGATGGGAGACTTCCAGGATGTTGCCCCCGAGTTCGCCAATGGTCTCAGTCACGCCCGACAGGGCTCCCGGCAAATCTTCGATTTTAATGCGCATACGGACTATGCGCCCCTTACGCACCAGCCGGCGCATGAGAACGGAGGCAAGTATGCGCGAGTCGATGTTGGCACCGCAAATCGGTATGGCGACACGACTGGAGCGAAAACGGTCCGGATAGCTTAATACCGCAGCCAGACCGGCTGCGCCGGCACCTTCGGCAACAGTCTTCTCAATGGTGAGAAACTGATAAATAGCCTCTTCAATGCTTTCATCTTCCACCAGCAGGATTTCATCCGTCATTTCCCGGATGATCGGCAGAGTCAGGTCACCGGGTTTCTTTACGGCGATGCCTTCGGCGATTGTGGAGCCTCCCCGGGTTGGCGCCTGACCATGGATCAGATTGTAGGCGCCCGCATAGCTGGCCAGTTCGACGCCTATAATCCTGACGTCTGGCTTTAGCGCTTTAGCGGCAGTGGCGATACCCGCGATCAGTCCACCGCCGCCGATGGGAACGACGATGCAGTCGATGTCGGGCTGACTGGTCAGCATCTCCAGGGCAATTGTGCCCTGGCCGGCCATGACATCGTAGTCATTAAAAGGATGAATGAACGCCAGTTGTTCACGGGCGGCCATCTCCCTGGTGTACTCCGAAGCTTCATCGAAATTAGCTCCGTGCAGCAAGACCCTCGCCGCAAAATTTTCCGTGTCCTCCACCTTCACGTTGGGAGTATTGCGAGGCATGACTATAGTTGCAGGAATTTGCAGCCGCTGAGCGTGGTAGGCAACCGCTTTGGCATGATTACCCGCAGACATGGCGATCACTCCGCGCTCGCGCTCAGCTGCTGTCAAAAGCAACAATTTGTTCAGCGCCCCGCGCTCCTTGAAGGAAGCGGTGAACTGGAGATTCTCGAACTTGAGGAAAATTTGCGAACCCACGAACCCTGATAGAGTCCGCGAAAGTTCAAAGCGCGTATCGTCTATGCTCGCACCAATGCGATCAGCTGCCGATTTAATGTCATTCAGCGTAAGTGGCATGTGTCCTGGCGCTCGACGCCCCATTCATTCAGTTGTGGTTAAACTGCTAACTGTAAGGTCGATGAAAGAGTCGTAGTCCTTCTGCAGTCACGCATTATCCTGCCTGGACCTAATGCCAGTAAATACCAGGGATACCTGAGTACTGCCCGCCTATGTCAGTCATTCACTGCGAACCTGGGAATAACTGATTCTTATGTCATTGATAGGGCGGCAAAAACTGTCCGTACCGAGGCTGTTTGATATAGTTGAGAACATGCTGCACTGGTTTTCATCCGGTTTTATCTACCCCGCAGGCTGGGGGTTCATCATTCATGGGCGCTAAAAGACAGGTTATCTCTGCGCTTTGCTGCGTGTTGCCGCTGCTGACCTTGCCGCCAAAAGGGTTGGCACAGAGCCCGAACTTCGTTATCAATGGCGCTGGTCCGGAGCTGGAACGGAATATTCGCGCCCACGTGAGTCTGCCTGAACTGGGCTGTGATCAGGGCGGCTACCGGCTCGCCAGGAATTTACCCGGTATCAGGGAAAATATAGTTCGCGCTGGCAGGGCTTTAGGCTATTACCGACTCGAGCACGTAACCCGCTTCGAACAGACAGAGTCCTGTTGGGAGCTGCGCACTGACGTAGAACCTGGCCCAGCGGTAACTATTACTGCCGTTGATGTCGAAGTAAGCGGTCAGCAGCAGTTTTTCCAGCCGACGCTGAATGACCTGCCTGTGAGCACAGGCCAGCAGCTCAATCAGTCCGACTATGAGCGTATCAAGACGAATTTGCGATCGTTGGCGGTAGAAAATGGGTTTTTCGATGCTCGTTTTCCCCGCTCAGAGCTGCGTCTGGACCTGGTGGACAATGTTGCCGAAATCGATATCAGCTTTGAGCCGGGGGAGCGTTACCGGCTGGGTGCGATTCGCATGGGAGAGTTGGATGCGCTGGCACCTGAATTCATCGAACGCTTCCTGAACCTGGAACCAGGTGATGCCTACTCTTCGCAAGCGCTGCTGCAGTTGCGCCAGTCTCTTAACGGCAGCCAGTATTTCAACAGTGTTGCCGTGACTCCGGCCATCACTGAAGCGGTGGAAAGGCGCATTCCGGTGGATGTGGAATTACAGATGCGGCGGCGACATCGATATGCCATTGGTTTGGGAGCGACAACCGATACCGGCCCTCGAGTGCGGATGGACTACACAGATCGCTATCTCAACAGGCGGGGCCATAGTCTCAATGGTCTGATTGGTTTCTCGCCTGTGCAGCAAAATCTGGACATGCAATACCGGATTCCACTGACTGATCCGGCAACGGAGAGCCTGAACCTTTCCAGCGGCTTTCTCCGGGAGGAAACCGACTCTTTCGAAAGCGAAACCACCAAGCTGGCTGCCACCTATAGCTTTATTAACGCCTGGAACTGGCGTCAGAACTATTTCGTTAACCTGCAGCACGATAAGTCTGTGATAGGCAGTGAGAGCCAAAACAGTGACCTGCTTATCGGCGGTATCAGTCTCGACCGTACACGTACGGACAACGCGCTTAACCCGACCAGGGGCTGGCGATTGTTCGGCGAGATTAAAGGTGCTTCGGAGGCGTTGTTGTCCTCGGACTCTTTTCTGCAACTCAATCTTTCCGGAAAAGCAATCCGATCGATAGGGCCAGGTCGATTTCTTTTACGCTTCGACGTGGGAACCTCGCTGATGGACGATATTGCCGAGTTGCCCGCCACGGTTCGCTACTTCACCGGTGGCGATCAGAGCGTACGTGGTTATAAGTACGATACGCTGGGGCCGGTAAATGAAGATGGAGAGGTGCTCGGCGGCAAGCACAGACTTACCGGCAGCATCGAGTACGATTTCACCGTAATGCCGAACTGGAAACTGGCCGTTTTTACCGACGCGGGTAATGCTTTCAACGACTTCAATGACTTCGAACTCAGGAAAAGTGTCGGTTTGGGAGTTCGCTGGATGTCGCCCGTAGGTCCGATTCGGGTGGACTTGGCCAGCGCCCTCGACAACGACAATGAACTGCGTCTGCACATAACCATGGGGCCAGATCTGTGAGCAAAAAAGACCCCGCCCCGACAACTGTAGCTCGCAACGGCGCCGGCTCGCAGCTCCCCAGCAAGGCAGGCAGGAGCAGGCTTCGCCGCTATACCCTCTACAGTATGGTCTGCGTGCTGCTGCTGGTAATCCTGCTGGCGGCAGGTCTCAGCACGTTTTTGGCTACTGAGAGCGGCAGTCGGGTTGTAGTCAACTTCGCCGCTGAACAGATCAGCAAAATAGAGGAACTGAACGTCAGCGTCGGTTCTATCCGCGGCAATATGCTGCAGGGACTACAACTCGACGATATTAGTTTCACTGGTGCGGGCGTCACGGTAGCGATCAGCGAGTTGGTCCTGGCCTGGGATCCATTCTCTTTGTTTGCAGGACAGCTCGTACTGTCGGAGTTGCGGGCTGAAAATATCACTGTGGTTCAGCTTGAGTCCGATCCGGAACCGAATCAGTCATCGCCGACTAATCCCATCGCTGATTTCAGTTTCACGCCATTGCCCGTGGCTGTCACCATAGAGAACTTCGAATTGCGCGACCTGGAGCTGCAGGTAGCCGGCCAGTCCAGTGTCGTTCGCCGGCTCTCGGCGTGGGTAGAACTCGATGCCGCTGAACTCAACGTGACAGAACTACAGTTCGAGGCAGCGGACGCGGAGCTGAACGGCCTGGTTGCGCTCTCACTTGCCCCTGGACTCCCGATTACCTCCGAATTGAATTGGCGATATGCAGGCAGCCTACCACTGAACTATGAATCGGCCTCCGGGCAACTCGTGCTGGGAGGCTCACTGGATTCACTGACTGTGAGTCATCGCCTGAAAGAGCCGTTTAATCTGATCAGCAATGGCCGCGTTGAGGCCATGGCTGGCCCCAATCCTGAGCTTGAACTGCGCCACGAGAGCGCATTGTTGGAAATCGCCGTACCAGAATACCCGCTCCGTCTCGAAGATTTTGGTCTGAATATGAAAGGAGGCTTCTCTGCGCTCGACCTCACACTCTCGAGCTCGATACAGGTGGAAGACCTGCCGAACGTCGAAGCCGATATCGCGGCCAGGCTCAATGGCAGTGGCATCGACATTACGCGGGCACAGCTGGACACAGACACAGGCGTAGTGAACTTCAGCTCGAATGTTTCTTGGGAAAACGGATTGACCGCGACAGGGCAATTGCGCCTCAGTGAGGCGAATCCGCTAGCCTATGTCCCGGTCGAGGCGCCGGTGTCTCTGAGTCGGCTCGATGGTGAGATGACTTACGAGGCCAACCTGCAGGAAGAATCGCGCCGAATCGCTGTGGCAATTGAGAGCCTCAGCGCCCAGGTCGATGAATATGAGGTCTCAGCGAACGGGCTGCTTGAGATGCGCGACAGCCTCCTGCTGATTGACTCACTGACGTTATTGAGCAGCGACAATCGCTTGCACATCACCGGCAACTACGGCGATGAGATCGACCTGCAGTGGCAGATTGATGCCCCGGTGCTTGAGCAATTCGTACCCGGATTCAGCGGTAGTCTCGAAGGTTCTGGCTTTGCTCGCGGATATCCGCTAGAACCGGATATCGAAGCGGACCTGAGCCTGCGCTCTTTGTCCCGAGAAGAATTCCAAATCGGTAACCTCGATTTGCAGGTTGCGGGAGTCGAAGGTGACTATAAGCTGAATCTGGCTATGCGCGATGGCGTTATCGAGGACAGTCCAGTTCGCACGATTCACAGCGTCGATGCGAGCATCATAGGTAGCGCCGACAAGCATGAATTCATTGCTGATATCGCGACGGATAGAGGTAGCTTCTCCCTGGAGCTCGATGGTGGCTTCGAAGATCTTGAGGCGCTCGACTGGCAGGGGAGCCTGAAGCGGGCGGCACTTGGTGGCGATGCAGGCGACTGGCAACTGGTCCGGGCCGTCCAGATCGCCTGGCGGGACAGTCAGGTTAGCGTCGATCAGGGGTGTTGGCGGCTCGATTCCGTCCGGCTCTGTTTTACCGTGACCCCGGGCGACGGGGGTGAATATGCCATGTCCGGAGAGCTGCAGGGTTTTCCACTTTCTGAATTCAATGCCGGGCAGGAGCATCTTCTCGAGATCGCGTCCATCCCGAGATTACCCCTCGATGTGACCCTTGCCGGAACTGCAGACGCCAACCTCTTTGCCCGACTGGTGCCAGGTCAGGCGCCACAGCTTAATTTCGATACCAGGGCCATGTCACCCAGTTTAATATTGAGAACCGTAGAGACCGACGAGTTTGGTGCAATAACGACTGAGGCTGAAGTGCTGGAGCAGACCTATACCTGGCGAGAACTCAGCCTGGCAGGTGGTCTTAAGGATGGTGAATGGGCCCTCGACGCCAGTGCCAGTCTTGGCCAGCGCCTCATTCAGGATATTTCAAACGATCTCAACGGAGCCCTGTCAGCCAACCTGGTCGTAGACGAAGATGGGGGGCTGAACGGCACGGCTAGCGCTAACTTCAACGACTTAGGCTGGGTGGCAGCCTTCGTTCCAGACGTTTCCTCTGTCACTGGCAGTCTGCGAAGCCAGGTAAATCTTGTCGGTAGTTTGGATTCACCAGAGTTCACGGGCGAGCTGAGTGTGATTAATGGATCTCTGCTGGTGGATCGAACCGGGGTGATGCTGAGCGATCTGGAATTCAATTTTATAAGTGATTCGCCTGAACGCGCTCGGCTGCAGGGCAGCGTCGGAACCGACCAAGGCGCCATGAGCTTCAGTGGCGAAATTCAACAACTCAATACACCGCTTTGGCAGCTAACGGCAGAACTTGAGGGTGAAAATCTGCAGCTTGCCGATAGGCCGGATCTGCAGCTCAGGGTGACGCCAGAGCTCGAGCTACAGGTGAATGCTCGGCAGATTCGCCTTCGCGGAGACCTGCGACTGCCCACTCTCAATCTGGCCTTACGCGAATTACCTGAGTCAGCAGTTGATATCTCCCGCGACGTTGTCATTACCAGCTTCCCCGAGGATAGACCGGAATTGGAGCGCAGCTTCACCACCGGACAGACTTCCATCATGAGCCTGCCCGTGGTTATGGATTTGAATCTGCTGCTGGGCGAAGACGTGACTCTTGACGCTTTCGGTCTGCAGGCAGAGCTTGCTGGTAATCTTAGTATTCAGCAGAGCTATAACGGCACCAATCTTACTTATGGGGAGTTGTCTATAGTCCAGGGCAGCTATCAGATTTATGGTCAGAAACTGCGGCTCTACGACGGAGAGCTGCTCTTCTTAGGAAACTATAACAATCCCGCCCTCAATATAAGAGCAGTCCGGGAGGTGGATAATCTCACTGTCGGGGTACTCATGAACGGTACGTTGGACAATATCCGCAGCGAACTCTTCTCGACGCCTACTTTACCGGAGAGCGACATCGTCTCTGTCCTGATTACCGGCCGGCCGGTTTCCGAGCTGCGCTCCGGCGAGGAGACCTCGGTTATCGGAGCAATCACCACCCTTGGCTTGCGCCAGAGCGAGTCGCTGAGTCAGCAGATCGGTCAAAGGCTCGGGCTTGATACCTTCGCCATTACCAGCGACGGTGACGTCGACAGCAGTGAATTGACCGTCGGTAAGTACCTTACGCCGAAAGTGTTTATTCGCTACGGCATCGGGCTTTTTGATAATGAATCCAAGGTCGCAGTAGATTACA
>JGI12109J20283_10027726_pt1 | contig 83639 bp, 86 predicted proteins | sample ElkSlonscriptome_12_FD_20283 | JGI IMG/M metagenome (IMG submission 20283) | reverse complement strand
CCTGCTTGAAGTAGTCTTCGACTTCCTCAACCACCTCGACCACGCGCCACAGCGTCAGATCGCCTGTCTGGGGGTCCAGCTTGGCGCGAATGTCATTCTCCGCGCCATAGCGGTTACGCGCACTCTTCTGGATTGCTTCTTCCATCGCTTCGATGACGATCGATTTATCGATCATCTTTTCCGATGCAACGGAGTTTGCAATTGCGAGCAATTCAGCCTTGTTGGCGGAAATGGCACTGGCCATCAGTCGTCTGCCTTTTCTTCTGAGGTATCTTCAACAATATCTTCGGCACCGGTGGTGTCGATCGGTCTGGTTGCGGCGATCAGCGCGTCTGTCAGGACAAGCTTGGCTGCATGAACCTTGTCACGCGGCAGTTGCACCGCGCCTTTTTTTGCATCATCCAAAGTTATGATACCACCCTCGAGGCCGTTCAGCACGCCTTTGAAGACACGCTGTGCCTTCTCTTCACCGGTCCAGCCCTTTTGCATGACGATGCGCGTTTCATGCCCTGCCCAGTTAGCGAAATCTTTGTCGCGGGTCAGCGGTCGATCAATGCCTGGTGAGGACACTTCGAGATGAAATGCACCTTCAACTAACACTTCGCCTTCTTCCTCATGCGCGTCGATCAGGTCGGACACGCGGCGCGACAAAGCGGCGCATTGATCAATCACCAGCTGCCCCGTTGCCGGGTCTTCCGCCATGATCTGAAGCGCCTGCCCGCTGCCTTCTTCGTCAGAGCCCGCCTCGGACTGCATCATCTGCACGCGCACCAGCTCAAACCCGAGCGCTTCGGCTTCGGGCTCTACCAGTTCAACAAGGCGCATCAGATCGGTCATTCAGGCTTTCACGGTAACCGCCGCAGGGAGCGTATCAATAGTATGTGACAGCGTCGCGAGATCACCAAAGGCGCTTCGTGCCGGCCCCGTCTGGCGCCAGCCCCTTCATTGTCGCGACGATGTCGGGATAGGTGCGAGGTAGGCGCGCTCCGCCGATTTGGCAAGAGGCATTTGGTTCACGCCCACACGCGGTCGCGCGCAACTGTACACAGATTTACGCATGGACTGAGTCACGCATCGGGAGCGACCCATCAGCCCCGCGCTCATTATCCGCAGGCCATTAGCCCCTGCCCATTACCCACTCTCGCGCCTCTTCTTTGAGAGACTGCCGCTCCTTCGCATCATACGCCTCGGCAAAATGCCGCACAGCCAGAACATCGGCATCGATCAACGGAACGTCAAACTCCAACCCGTTCACGCCAACCCCTTTACGCACCACACAGGCGAACACCTCAAGCTGTGCAAACGTAAGAAAACCGGCCTCGCCAACCTGCATTGGTCGCTCAAGACTGATCTGCGCACCCGAACGGGAGATATCCAGAAGAATGGTCTTGCGAATTTCGGTGATCGTCATCAGCCGTGCCGGAATCGACAGGCGCAGCCTTGGTGCGGCGCGCCGCCCTACGTTGTAGAACGCGTCGCCTGGGTCGCCAGCCCATGCAGATATACCGTTGAGGGACTCCGATAACGACGTGGACGCGCGCGAAATGCGGGCAAGTGAAATGAACGAACCAGACATGGTCGTCAAAGCTATGGCGATGCGGTGAAAGGGGCCGCAATCGGACCCTAGGGATATGGACGTAGTTACATGCATGAAGATCAGCGGCGAGACACAAACATCAGCCCGCCCGCACGAACGGGTGATGCTGCGCACTAATTCGCCAGAATCAGGAGCCGCTACCCCAACCTCCGCCTTCAGACGGTTTTGAGCGGCGGCGGTCGCGCCGCTGTGATGCGGGAGCGTTTTCCTCGCCAAATCCGTCAGCGGAATAGCCCCAGCCTTCTTTTGCAAGATCTTTGCTGCGCCGCGCTTTCAATTCCGCCTCAAGGGCCTTTGACCCCAGGTTACTGGCCTCTTCACTAACGCTCGAAGCAATTTGCGTCACACTGAATGCCGTAATCAGGCCGAACGCCATGAAAGCCAGCACGATAAGGCCAACAATCGCACGAATACCGCTCGTTATACTGTCAATCAGATCAATAAAAGCCCGCATAATCTAGTCCATAGAGCCGGTGGGTAATACCCCGAGAACACATCGCGTTAAGCCGCAAGGGTTATCATCCGGTTAGAGAGAATGGCCCAGCTTGCCGGAAATCAGGGGGTACAATTCATCACTTCCGGCATGTCCGGGACTGCGCGGACGTTCAGTCCTCGCTCTGCTCTTCCAGCAACCCGTGCTTCTTGATCGCGTGGCGCAACTGGTCATAGCTCAGGCCCAGCGCCTTGGCTGTCTGGCGCTGGTTCCAGCGATGTTTGCCCAGCGCATGTTCGACAATAGCACGCTCGTGGCTATCAACCGCCAGACGCAGATCGTCGACCGCATCGAAATCAACGCCCGGTGGCACCACCGCATTGGGCTGCACTCCACCTGAAACCTGTGCAGCTGCGGCACTTTCGGACCGCCTGTGCGACGGTGCCTTTGGCTTCCACGGGCTCTCAAACGGATCAAACTGCGCGTAGGAAATCGGCTCCTCGGGGTTATCCCAGCGATACACCGCACGCTCCACTACGTTGCGCAGTTCACGCACATTGCCGGGCCAGGCATAGTCCTCGAATTGGGCAGATACATGCGTCGCAAATCCAGGCCAGGTATGCCAGTCCAGCTCCGCCGCCATCCGCCGCCCGAAATATTCGGCGAGCACAGCGACATCCCCTTCCCGTACCCGCAAGGGTGGCAGAGTGATGACTTCAAAGCTTAGCCTGTCGAGCAGATCGGCGCGGAATTCACCAGACTTGGCAAGCGCGGGCAAATCGTCGTTGGTGGCGGCCACGATGCGCACATCCACGCGTACCGGGCGCGAGGCTCCAATCCGCGTAACCTCGCCATATTCGACCGCGCGCAGCAACCTTTCCTGTGCCCCCATCGACAAAGTGCCCAGTTCGTCGAGAAACAACGTGCCCTTGTCGGCTTCTTCAAACCTTCCTGCGCGCGCTTTGGTAGCACCTGTAAACGCACCTGCTTCGTGACCAAACAACTCGGCCTCGATCAGGGTTTCAGGCAGCGCGGCACAGTTCATGGTGACGAGCGGCTCGTCCCACCGGGTGGAAAGGCGATGGAGACGTTCCGCGATCAGTTCCTTGCCTGTCCCGCGCTCCCCGATGACGAGTACGGGGCGGCTCATAGGGGCGGCGCGGCTGGCGCGCTCGACCGCGTCGAGGAAGGCTCCGGATTGGCCGATAAACTGACTTTCGCGCTCCACCCAAATCTCCCCGCATTCGGCTGTCTGGCCAAACTATAGTGAAATTTCCCAATGCTTGGCAATAAAAACCATAAGGTCGGGCGAGGGTGATGAAAACTTTCACGGAATTCTGGGATTTTTCCGATTTGGCACGCTGGTTGCAGAGAGGGAGGCAACACCGGCGCTGATTGCCTGAGAGGCGCCAAAATTCACTTGCGAGGAACCCACCATGTACAACCGTCAATTCTGGAACAGCAAACTCGGACAGGCCGCAATGGCCAGCATCCTCGCCATGACGGCAATGGTCGCTCTGACGTCCCAGTTCCAGTCTGCACCGGACAGCTTTATAACGCTTACCGGTGACAGCGCGATGGTCGAATTGGCGTGAGCCCGGTTGTGACTGATAAGAAACCCAACCCCTTAGGGCCGGAGCGCTCAGCCCCCCCCATGACTGGCCCCTTCGCAGGCGGCAAGTCCCCGAAAAACACTGATGCCGCCACCGCTCCGGCCCGCCCCTCTTCCGCCGATCCCGTTGCGGCAGGTCTGGATGATGATCTCAGACCGGTGCGCGCCGGTCAATTGTCACGCCTTGATGCAGAGATTGAAAACTTGCGTCGCAGCCCCACTCCGACGCAAGGTCACCGCAACACCGCGAAGAACGAGCGTGGATCGAACACCAACCCATTTCTAGATGGAGTAGCCTTCATGGGCATTTTCAGCCGCACCCGCGATATTATCGCTGCAAACTTTAACGACATGCTGGATAACGCCGATGATCCGTCGAAGATGATCCGCATGATTATCCTCGAAATGGAGGAGACGCTGGTCGAAGTCCGCGCGAGCGCAGCGCGCACGATTGCAGATCAGAAAGAAATGCATCGCCACGTCATGAAGCTGGATAAGCTTCAGGCTGACTGGGGCGAAAAGGCCCAACTGGCGCTGAGCAAGGAGCGCGAGGATCTGGCCCGCGCTGCTCTCGTCGAGAAGAAAAAGGCCGCCGATATGGGCGACCAGTTGAAAGCGGAAATCGCTGTGCTGGACGATGCCCTGCGCGCTTATGAAGCGGACATTGCGAAATTGCAGCACCGCCTGCGCGAGGCTCGCAGCCGCCAGAGCGCCATCGCGGCGCGCCTCGAGAGCGCGGAAAACCGCGTCAAGCTGCGCAGCCTGATGAGCACCGAACGCACCGATGAAGCGCTGGCTCGCTTTGACCAGCTCGAACGCCGGGTCGATTACGCCGAAGGCCGCGCAGATGCGCTGGACATCGCCAGCGGCGGCCCGAGCCTGTCGGACGAGATCGCCGCGCTTGAAGGCTCCGATGCGATTGATGACGAGCTTGCGCAAATGAAGAAAGCGCTGGGCCAGCCTGCGCCGAAGAAAGGGGAATAAACGATGGACTACATCACCGGCATTATCATGGTGGCGACCCTGTTCGTCGGCCTACCATGGGTGATCCTGCACTACGTCACCAAATGGAAGACCGCAGCGACGATCACCAGCGATGACGAGGTGCTCCTCGAAGAGCTCTATAACCTCGCCAAACGGCTTGATGAGCGCATGGACACGGTCGAGCGGCTGGTAGCCTCCGATGACCCCACATTCACACCGATCAAACGCCTTCAGGCAGACCAGGAACAGGACAACCAACAGCTTCGCGAACTCGAAATGCTGATGGCTGAAAAGAAAGGAGCAAAGGCATGAACTCCCCCCGCACAAAACTGTATCGTGACAAGCACAATGCAAAGATCATGGGCGTTTGCGCCGGGATTGCCGAATACACCGGGGTGGACACGTTCTGGGTGCGCCTTGGGGCCGTTGCCCTCGCCATTGGATTTGGCTGGCCGATCCTTGCCTATTTTGTCGCAGGCTTCATCCTGAACAAGAAACCGCCGCATCTTTACCGCGATCAGGGCGAGCAGAAATACTGGCAGCGCGTCCGCCAGAGCCCGCATCGGACCGCTCGGGAAATCCGCGCAAACTTCCGCGATATCGACCGCCGGCTCGCCTCTGTCGAAGCGCATTACGTCAACAGCAACCCGCGCCTCACCGCCGAAATCGAGCAGCTGCGCTAAACACGCCCGCACTACACATGAACGACCCCGAGGACTTGAAAGATGGCTGCTGAACTTGGAATTATGATCCCCATTCTGGGTATCCTGCTAGGCTTTTTCGGGGTCTGGACACAGCACACCCAGAAAATGGCGAAGCTTCAGGTCGAAGAAACGGCCACAAACACCGCCGAACGCGCCGCGCAATATGCCAGCCAGGTGCAAAAACTGGATGACCGCGTCCAGGTGCTCGAACGCATCATCACGGATCGCGGCTATGATGTCGCAACCCAGATCGAAGCGCTGCGCGATAGCCGCGAAACCGATGCTGCCAATGCCGGTGTCCCCCTCGATTTTACAAATAAGGAGACCACACAATGACCGACCTCATCACCACCGAATTGCTCACTGTTGTTGGTCTGGCGGCGGTTGCCGGCTGGGTCTTCACCACATGGCTGCGCGTCAAGAACGGCTACCCGCTTGAAGGATCCTGGGGTCAGACGATGAAGCCTGTCACCGACAATGAAGCCAAGCAACGCGTCTCCCTCCTGACACAGGAAAACGCCGAACTGCGCGCCGAACTAGGCTCCGTCAAAGACAGGCTCGCCAATGTCGAGCGGATCGTCACCGATGGCGGCTATCACCTTGGCGCCGAGATCGATGCACTCAGGAACAGTGTGGGCGATCGTTCACTGGAACACCGCACAGATGAAGGGAACGCATAATGGGTTTCTGGACCGCAGTCGTAATTATCGTCGCCATTGGCGCAGTCGCGAGCGTGCTTCGCTCTCGCTATAACGCCCAGCACGGCATCACCGAAGATATGATAGGCAATCAGTCCATCGACCGGTCGAATGATCCGGAACGCGATGCCCGCGAAGAGGCCGCGCAGGCCGAAATCGCCGAGTTGAAAGAGCGGCTCGCAGTGCTGGAACGCATCGCAACAGACAACAACTCTGTCGATGCGCGCGAAACCCAGCGTATCGCATCCGAAATTGAAGCTTTGCGCGGGTCAAACGCCGCCAAAGAGCAAGCCGACAACTGAACCAACAGCCTAATAATGCCAGTTAGCAGCCCCGATTGAAGAAAAGGACCCGAGCGAATGTTGAACGCCCCATCCTTGCCGCCCTCGCTTGCCAGTCAGGCTCTTGCCAACTCACCTGTGACGAGCCCGCTGGAGCCCACTGTCGTTGTGGCCCTCACCTGCCTTATCGCAATCGGATTGATCACCTTTGCCCTGCTTCGGGCGTGGCAGGACTGGATCGAATTGAAACGCAAGGAACTGGAAAGCGGTTCCGATAGCCAGCGCGAAACCGTGCGCGAGCAGGACGAAACCGCGCAAATGAGCGTAGGCGCGGCCCGCATTGAGCTTTCTGATATGAAAGAGCGGATCAAGAAACTCGAAGCCATCGCCAGCGGGGTTGAGTTGTAAAAGCAATTACCTATTTCCCGTTCACGCTAAGATTGTCGAAGCACCATCCTTCCCTTTTTGCGCTGCACCAATAAACAAGTGCAGCCCTTCGACAGTCAGGGCGAACGGAGAATGCATTGAGATCTTTGCCCGACATACTTGAAGAATACGAATTCCTCGAAGGAGATGAGCGATACGGCCTTCTGATAGAGCTGGGCCGCGAACTGGAGGATATGCCCGACGCGCTGAAGACAGACGCCACTCTGGTGCGCGGCTGTTCGGCGGCGGTGTGGGTCTATCCGACCGAAGCCGCCGATGAGGGGCGCGACACGCTGCACTTTCTTGCCGACAGCAACGCCGCAATAACCAAAGGCATCGTCGCCCTGGTGATTTCAGCCGTTCAGGACAAGCCCGCAAGCGAAGTTGCCGCGATGGATGTGAAGGCGGCGCTGGAGCCGTTTGACCTCAAGAGCCAGCTTTCGAGCAACCGTACACAGGGCGTGCCGAATATGATCGGGCTGGTACAGGAGCACGCCGCGCGGCTGGCGGCGGTGTAATGCGCAAGCTGGCAGTTGCGGGCATGGCCGTGACCAATTTTGTGGGGGGCTTTACGGTTGAAGGCTTCGTTGCAAGCGACCAATGCCTTGATGCAGGCGGGCGCTGGGATGATCGGCCACTTCTGGGCGTCTGTGAAAGTTTTGAGCCTTAGGCACCCACGCTATCGCGCACCACGGCGGTTCCTGCCTCGCGTTGCTCTTTCAGCTCTTTTTTCAAAACCGCGGGATCGCGGGCAAACACAAAGCCAAAGCTGACCCCGCCTTCTTTGCCGATGGTCGCATGGTGCAGTTTGTGCGCCTGCACCAGACGCTTTGCATAGCCCTTTTTCGGCACCCATTTCCAATAGCGCTGATGCACCAGCCCATCATGGATCAGGGTGTAGATCACACCGTAAAGCGTAATGCCTACGGCAAACCACCATAGCCAGTCCCAATAGAGCGAGCCATAGATATACATGGCTGCATTGATCGTGCCGAAGACAACGGCAAACAGATCGTTTTTCTCAAACATATTGTCATGCGGTTCGTGATGGTCGCGGTGCCAGCCCCAGCCCCAACCATGCATGATGTATTTGTGCGCGTACCACGCAAACAGCTCCATCCCGATCAGGGACGAAAGAACAGTGAGGATGATGGCAAACCAGCTCATGCTGTTGCTCCTCTACTCGTGCTGGCTTTGCTAGCCAAGTCCGGGGAGTGACCGTCCGACGAAATGGCAATCGCGCCAACGCCCGCCTTCTTGGCTCCGGGCAGAGCCCACCATGGCACTTCGGGCTGGCGGTGATGTTCTAAGTGATAGCCGAAATGGCAGCATGTCAAAAGGCTGGCGAGCGTCGAAAAATCGTTGCTACGGGCATTGTGGCGGTCAGCGAAAGGCTGGGCCGCCGCGTGATGGTGAGGGCGATAGGTGCCGAAATAGAATAGCTGAAGCGAGGACAGCAGCGCTGGCGCACCATACAGCACGAAAATCTGCATGAACGGCACATCGAAAACAAACAGGTAAATGCCGACGACCGTGTGCACGAAGATCAACGAAAACCAGCCGAAATACCGTTTGAAAAAGGTCCAGTACCACTGGAGGAAACTGCTCGGGTGCTCCTCGTCGAAATCGGGATCACCCTTGCGGCCCGAAAGCTTGTGATGGACGAAATGGGCATCACGCATCCGCTTCCACTTAAACCCGGCATACATCATCAACAGTGTCGCGCCGATCGCAGCGTTTACCCGCGGCAATCCCGGAGCAAGGCTGCCGTGCATCGCATCATGACAGACGATGAAGACCGCCACGCTCAGCCAGATCTGCACCACTGCTAACGCAATCGCTACCGGCAGGCTCGCCCAGGTCAGGTCAAACACAAACATGCCGTAAAAATGGATGCTGAGCCACGCACCCGCAATCACCAGTGCGAGCGCAAGACCAATAGCGGACTGAGCCGCGCGGCCGGGAAGGGTGTGACGGGTTGTCATGACCTAAAGATATACGCGCAAGTCATTCATAAGGTTGCGCATAGCTGACCTGCATTCCGCGCGCCAACAATTTAGGGCGCTGCGATCAATCGTCAGACACGAAGAAAATCTCACGCAAATGTTCGCCGATGCGCGCCGGGCGCAGGGTTTCCGCGTCAATGCAGCACCAACTCGATTGCACTTCGGCCAGCACATCCTCACCGCGTTTAATCACTGTGTGATAAAACGCCCGCGCGCCGTTGTAGCGTTCCAGCACCGTGCTAGCGATCACATCATCTTCAAGGAAGGCCGGTTTGCGGTAGGTAATCTCATGCTTGAGAGCGACCCACGCCTTGCTCGCCACATCGTCAGCCGGAGCGATCCGGTTCCAGTGCGCAAGCACCGCATCCTGAACCCAATTGAGGTAACGCGCGTTGTTCACATGCCCCATGAAATCGATATCATCGGGCACAACTTTGATCGGGAAACGGAATGGGATTGCTGACATGAGTGTAAGTTAGCGCGAAACCTGTTTCGTTTCCATGACGAATTGTCGGAAAATCTGCTTATGCCCAGCATCTGTCTTGCCAGTGTTGCCCGATGGCAGCTAATCCGACGCAAAATAAGCAATTGAGAGAGATTATGGCGAGCCAACCCCGCACGCTTTACGCAAAAATCTGGGACGATCACGTGGTTGAAACCCGCGATGACGGCACCTCGCTGATCTATATTGATCGCCACCTCGTGCACGAGGTCACCAGCCCGCAGGCATTCGATGGTCTGCGCGCCTCTGGCAGGCCGGTGCGCCGTCCGGAACTGACGCTGGCTGTGCCCGATCACAATCTGCCGACCACCGCGCGGCGCGATGCCAAGGGTGCAAAGATCGCGATTGCCGATCCGCAGAGCGCCGCGCAGTTGGCCGCGCTTGAAAAGAACGCGCCCGCTTTTGGCATCCGCTATATCGGGGATGCCGATGCGGAGCAGGGGATCGTCCACGTTGTCGGACCAGAGCAGGGCTTTTCCCTTCCCGGCACCACCATAGTGTGCGGCGATTCGCATACAGCCAGCCACGGCGGACTTGGCGCTCTCGCCTTTGGTCTGGGCACGAGCGAGGTTGAACACGTCCTCGCCACGCAAACGCTGTTGCTGCAAAAATCGAAAGCAATGGAAGTGCGGGTAGAGGGCGAGCTTGGCCCCGGCATCTCTGCTAAAGACCTGATCCTGCATATCATCGGCGTGATCGGGGCTGCGGGCGGCTCTGGCTATGTCATCGAATATCGCGGACCTGTTTTCGAAGCGATGAGCGTCGAGGAGCGCTTGACCGTCTGCAATATGAGCATTGAGGCTGGCGCGCGCGCAGGCCTGATCGCGCCGGACGATACGGTTTTTGAGTATCTTAAGGGCCGTCCGATGGCGCCCAAGGGCGAGGAATGGGACGCAGCCGTCGCCTATTGGCGCACACTGGAGACCGATGCCGGAGCGCAGTTTGACAAATCTGTCACCATCGACGCAGCGACCGTCGCGCCAACCGTAACATGGGGCACCAGCCCCGAAGATGTGGTCCCGATCAACGGTGCAGTCCCTGCTCCCGAAAGCTTTGCCGACGAGAACAAGCAGGCCGCCGCTGCGAAAAGCCTTGATTACATGGGACTTACTCCAGGCACCGCGATGACCGACGTGCCTATCGAGAACATCTTCATCGGTAGTTGCACCAACAGCCGCATAGAAGACCTGCGCAGCGCCGCAGAGATACTCAAGGGGCGCACAAAGGCGGACAATGTGCGCTGGGCCATCGTTGTGCCCGGATCGGGTCTGGTCAAGCGCCAGGCTGAGGAAGAAGGTCTGGACCGTATCTTTACCGATGCAGGATTTGAATGGCGCGAGCCGGGCTGTTCGGCCTGTCTTGGTATGAACCCTGACAAGATCCCGGCTGGCGAACGCTGCGCTTCGACCAGCAACCGCAACTTTGTCGGGCGACAAGGGCCGGGTGCGAGGACGCATCTCCTCTCCCCGGCAATGGCAGCAGCGGCGGCGGTCAAAGGCAAGCTTGCAGATGTGCGTGAGTTGAGCTGATACGCTTGAAACCCGTCGCGGTGAGGCGCATGGTGATGTCATGACCAAAAAAGATCCTAAATCACCGTCGGACGAGTCCGGCTCTACTGCGAGCAAAGCGGCCATTGGCGCTGCGGCAACCATTGGCTCTGCCGCCATTGCAGCAGCCCTGCTGTATGCTGGCCGACGGTTCCGCAAGAAACCGGAAGACAAGGCGGCTCCAGGCAACGTGCCTTCGGGCGAGCCGCCCCAGACAGACTGAAAAGCCGAACCGAAACCGCCGGATTAAGGACACCCCATCATGGACAAGCTGATCCAGGTATCAGGCACTGCCTATCCCTTTGGTGCGAAAAACGTCGACACCGATGTTATTATTGCGTCCAAATGGCTCAAGACGATTACACGTGATGGTCTGGGTCAGGGCGCGTTTGAGTCGATCCGCGCCGATGGTGACAGCGTCTTTGACGATCCCGCCTATGCCGGTGCGCCGATCCTGATTGCGGGTGACAATTTCGGCTGCGGATCAAGCCGCGAGCACGCCGCCTGGGCCATCCTCGACATGGGCATCCGCGCGGTTATCGCGCCAAGTTATTCCGACATCTTCTCTGGCAATGCGGTGAAGAACGGAATTCTGCCTGTGGTCCTCCCGCAGGAAGCGATTGACCGTCTGATGGACGTCGCGCGCGAAGGCTCTCCGATCACTGTCGATCTTGAGAACCAGACGGTCACAACGCAATATCAGGACCGTTTCACCTTCGACATTGATCCGTTCCGCAAACACTGCCTGCTGAACGGGCTTGACGAAGTGGCCCTGACGCTGGAGCGCGATGCTGTTATTGGCCAGTATGAAACACGTCGAAAGGCCTCGCAAAGCTGGCTGATGGCTGGCACAGCCGCCTAGTAACCAGAACCAGATTACCCGGGAGAGACCACAATGAAAGCCATTCGCACCCACGAAGTGGGCGGTCCAGACACGCTCACTCTCGACGAGATTGATGCACCGACGCCGGGCAAAGGCGAAGTGCTGGTGGCGGTAAAAGCCTGCGCGATCAATTATCCCGACACCCTGATGATACGCGATATGTATCAATTCAAGCCTGAGCGCCCCTATGCGCCCGGTGGCGAATTGGCCGGAGTGGTGGAAGCGATCGGCGAAGGCGTTGACAACTACAAGGTCGGTGACCGTGTCATGGCCGGGATTGGCAATGGCGGGCTGGCTGAAAAGGTCGTGGTCCCCGCTGGCCGGATGTTCCCGATCCCCGATGGCGTCCCGTTTGAAAAGGCCGCCTCTCTCCTGATGACGTATGGCACCACGATCCACGGCCTGAAAGATCGCGGCCATATCAAGGAAGGGGACACCGTCCTGATCCTTGGCGCCGCTGGCGGCGTTGGCCTATCGGCGGTTGAGCTGGCAAAGGCATTCGGCGCGCGCGTGGTGGCTGCAGTCTCTTCCGAGGCCAAGGGCGAAGTCGCGAAAAAGGCTGGGGCAGACGAGGTGGTCATCTATCCGCGCGAAGAGATGGACAAAGCCGCCTCCAAGGAACTGGCAGGCAAGTTCAAAGCGGCATGCGGCCCAGAAGGCGCGAACATCGTTTATGACATCGTGGGCGGCCAATATTCCGAACCAGCGCTTCGCTCTATCGCTTGGGAGGGCCGCTTTCTTGTAGTCGGCTTCCCTGCAGGGATCGCCAAGATGCCCCTTAATCTGACGCTGCTCAAATCCTGCGATATTTGCGGCGTGTTCTGGGGTGCCTTTACCGCGCGCGAGCCCGCCAAATTCGTCGCTCAGGTGAAAGAGCTGTTCGCGCTAATGAAGGAAGGCAAGATCGATCCGCTCGTATCCGAAACCTTCCCGCTTGAACGCGCGGGCGATGCCATTGCCAAACTTGAAAATCGCGAGGCTGTCGGCAAACTTGTCGTGACGATAGACTAAAACGGTACAAATAAAGCGGTGCGGGGCTGGCTGCGGCGAGCATATCCGCTTGCCGCCTCCCCTGCTCCGCCCTATTTTAACCCCGACATTTCTTCGGAGGGACTGATGACCGATTTTAAAGACCGCGAACGCGCAGAAGAAGCCAAGTTCGCAATGGATGGCGAGACCGCTTTCAAAGTGGCCGCACGCCGCAATCGTTTGTTGGGGGAATGGGCGGCTGGCCTGATGAACCTGACAACTGAAGAAGCCGACGCCTACAAGAAAGCCGTGGTACAAGCCGACTTCGAAGAAGCGGGCGATGAAGATGTGATCCGCAAATTGCTGGGCGATCTGACCGCTGCGGAAGTCGACATAAGCGAAGCCGACATTCGCGCGAAACTGGAAGAAATGGCTATCGAAGCCCGCCGCCAGTTGACGAGCGACAGCTGATCTCCCCCTCACCTGACAGCGATCTTACAGGAGACCCCCCATGCCGATGAAAGGCGAAGACATTATCGCCGCGATTGAAGCGGAGCTTCCCGGCGCGAAGATAGAGCTGACCGATCTTGCCGGAGACGACAATCACTGGTCGGCGCGCGTCACAGCCCCGCAATTCGCAGGGAAGACCCGCGTGGCCCAGCACAAGATGGTTTATGCAGCTTTCGGTGAGAAAATGGGCGGAGAGCTACACGCCTTGCAAGTTTCAACCGCCGTTCCCAAGTAACCGTGATAAGCGATGCTCGCATCAAACACACCCCAACTGACATAAAGGCCGCATCAATCATGGCTGATACAAACGAACGCATCTCCACCCTCGTCGGCGACAACGATGTTGTCCTGTTCATGAAAGGCACGCCCCTTTTTCCGCAATGCGGTTTTTCCAGCAAGGCGGTGGCAATCCTTGATCATTGCGGTGTCGGTTATGAAAGCGTCGATGTGCTGCAAGACATGGAAATCCGCCAAGGGATCAAGGCGTTCTCTGACTGGCCAACCATACCCCAGCTCTATGTGAAGGGTGAATTTGTCGGTGGCAGCGACATCATGATGGAAATGTTTGAAGCCGGTGAGCTCAAGCAGTTGCTCGACGAAAAGGGCGTTGCTCCCGCTTCCTGAGACTCATTCTGATCCGTCGTTCAATTACGACTGTGACCATGTGAGAAAAAAGCCGCTCTGCGTGACCAAACGCAGAGCGGCTTTTTTAGCACGGGGAGGTGGGACCAGGACCAGGAAGGTCGCACCTCTTTTTGAAGACCATCGGGTCTGTCCGTCACCATGCATTGCCCGTGCCAAAAATTGAATATCGTGGTAATTCATAATCTTGCATCGTTAACGTGATTTCGGATTATGTGCGTTTGTAAGATGGTCCGACACATTTGCGATCATTTTCTGTCGCACCGCAAAATACAATGCCGAACGCATTGGCCGCACACCGCTCAATGCACTGAAAACAGGGTCAGTTTGAGTAGCCGCTTGGCAATCGAGCGCAGGCGCGCCATCACAGTTGAATGACCAACGAATCTGCTTCGCCCAGACGCCCCCAAACTCCTGCCACTCAACCCGCTGCCAATCCGCCTGAAGGCATCCCGGCCGCGACCATCATCATCTACCGCGACTGCCCCGATGGAGGGGCGCCGCAAGTGCTGGTCACCGTGCGATCGCGCAACATGGCCTTTGCGGGCGGCATGGCTGTCTTTCCCGGAGGCCGCGTCGATCCAGAGGATTTTGAGCTGGGCGAAACCGTCGCGAAAACCGCGGGACTGTCGCGGGACGAAGCCGCGCACCAAGTTGCTGCCGTGCGCGAGACGCTCGAGGAAACAGGCCTGGCCCTTGGCCTGAAAGGCACGATTACCGCCGAGACTGCTTCACAGGCGCGGGAAATGCTTGAGCGCGAAAAGGCACTCGCCCCGGTGCTCACAGCGTTCGACTGGGATCTGGACCTTACGCAGATCACCCCGTTTGCACGCTGGTTTCCCCAGAACGAGAAGCTGAGCCGCGTTTATGATACCCGCTTTTATCTCGCCAATCTGGGGACGGGCATGGTGGATGTCTCGATCGACAATTCGGAAAACACAAAGCTGTTCTGGACCAGCGCGCAGGGCGCTCTGGACGCAGCGGAACGCGGCGAAATAAAGCTGATCTTCCCCACCCGCCGCAATCTGGAGCGGCTCGCATTGTTTGCCAGCTTTGAGGAAGCGCGCGCACAGGCCGAGGCGATCCCGGTCAAGACTATCGTGCCCAAAGTGGACGACAGCACGGGCAAGCCCATGCTTACCATCATGAAAGACGCCGGTTACCCGATCACCGCTGAATTGCTGGAGAATGTTTCGCGCGGCTGAGCCTATTTGCGGGCAAAACGCCTGCGGGCGCCCCGATAGCGGACGCTATGACAGCGGTCAGGGCAATGGTGATGATGGCTGAGTGGGGAAATGACATGAGCAACACCTCGTGAATGGACGAACAACATAACGAGGGCCATGAGACTGCGATTGCAAAGCTGAACGGGCGCAGACTCAGGCGCATAAACGCGTGCGATTCTCCACAGGGCGTTGCCCCTGATCGGCGAACAGCATTCATCCGAGGAGAACCACCGCAATCCCGAACGGGCTCGCAAGGGCGCGAAGAAACAGAAGCATCTCCCCGCAAGTACGCCGGAGCACCGCAAAAGGGGCTGCACAGAGAAACCGAAAAGTGTGGCGCGCCCTGCAGGACTCGAACCTGCTGCCTCAAGATTAGAAGTCTCGCGCTCTATCCAGATGAGCTAAGGGCGCGCGCCGGATGTGCCCTTAGCGCGCTTTGCCTCGCTTGGGAATCACGCTAGACGCGCAAGCCATGGAAAAGCCTCCTCTCAGCCCCGATTTTGACATCGACCCGACCGACAATATCGCTGCGACTGATACAGCGCCCGTGGCTTTCAAATACTATGATTTCGTCATGGCGGCGTTCGTGGCGATCCTGCTGCTCTCCAACATTATCGGCGCGGCCAAACTAACATTTATCGAGGTCAGCTGGTGGCCCGCCGGATGGTGGCCCGCCGCAGACGGAATGTTCATTTACGGCGCAGGCATCCTGTTCTTCCCGCTCGGCTATGTCATCGGGGACGTTTTAACGGAGATCTACGGCTTTGCCCGTGCGCGCCGAGTGATCTGGACCGGCTTTGCCGCGATGATCTTTCTCGCTTTCATGAGTTACGTCGTGGTCAGCTTGCCTGCCTTTGACGGATGGGCGTGCGCCGCCAGCGGCTTTGACGGGGATGGCCCGCTCGCCTCGACAACCGATCCCAATGGCCCCTCCGGTGCAATCTGCCAGCAGACTTATGTCAGCGTATTTGGCAATGCATGGCGCATTGTGGTCGCCTCAATCGTCGCATTCTGGGCCGGAGAGTTCGTCAATTCCTATGTGATGGCCAAGATGAAGGTCTGGACCAAGGGCCGCGCGCTGTGGACGCGCACCATCGGATCAACGGTCGTCGGACAGGGCGTGGACAGCCTTATATTCTACCCCATCGCCTTTTACGGAATCTGGACAACGCAGGCGGTGATCACCGTGATGGTGACCAACTGGCTGCTCAAAGTATTTTGGGAAGCAGCATTGACGCCTGTCACATACGCCGTTGTCGGTTGGCTGAAAAACGCCGAAGGGGTTGACCTGTTCGATACGCAGACAGACTTTTCGCCTTTCTCAAGCAAAGAGAAAAGCGCCTGATCCTGAGGGGGAACCGTCAGTCCTCCTCGCTGCGCAGAGCATCATCAGCGACTATGTCCACGCGCGGGCTGAGGCCCAGCCGACCGGCAAGCAGCTTCATATCTTTTTCAACCGGCCCGCCATGTAAAGCCGCGTGGCTTTCTGCCAGCCGCAAAACCAGAGCATCCTTCTCCATCATCAGGCGGCTCATATTAAGCGAGCGGCGCGACAGCGCTCCGAGTCGCCGGGCAAGTCGAACGCTGAGCCCCCATTTGACTGCTTCATCCAGCGCGTCCTCTGACGCGAGCGCACGGACCCTTTCCGGCAAATCCAGCTGGTTGCCATTCGCTGCAATCGCCGCCGCCAGCATAGCTCGCCCGGCATCGTCAATCGCGATCCAGCGTTTGTGCAGCGCCCAGTCTATCGCTTGCGGCAGACGAATGTTCGGCTCGATCTGCATGGATGCGAGCGAAAGCATCGTAGCGGCCAGACGCAGCCTCTCGCTGCCATGTTTGCGCGCGGGGGCGGCATCAAGCGTCCAGCTGGCGATGCGGGTCGCCAATATGGCAGGCGCGCCGCGCTGGCTTGCAAAAGTCGAAATGCCGGCGAGCAGCGGGTCCTGCGATTTTGCGTCAGCGGGAAGACGGTCGAACAGCAGACCTTCACGCAGACCCCAGGACGAAAAAACAACCCTTTCAGGCTCCAACTGCGAAAGCATAGCCTGAAGCAAGACCGCCGCGTCAGGCAGCTTTTCCGCGCGCATCGACGATATGCGTTTGCGTGCTTTCAGATTCTCATAGGCCTCTTCGCTCAGCGCATCGGCCAGCTTTCGGGCTGACTTGGCCTCGAGTTGAAAGCCGTGCGGATCGCTGAGTGGATGCCCTTCATTCTGCATCGCGTAAACGGCCATGGTTCGCCATGTTCCTCCGACCAGATAGAGCGGCGCATCCTTCTTGCGTTTGCCTGCCCCTTTTGACAGCTCTTTCTCCAGCGCAGCCCGCATCGCGCTCGCAGTCTTGTCGCCCTTAACGCGGTAATCCGGCAGGCGCAGCGCACCCAACGGCAGGGTCGCAGGGTTGCTGGCCTCGCCCTTTGCCAGATCGACCAGTTCCAGACTGCCCCCGCCCAGATCCGCAACCAAACCCTCCGCCCCCGGAAATGCGCCTGCGACACCCAGTGCGCTCAGAATGGCTTCCTCTTCGCCGCTGATGACGCGGGGCGATAGCCCCAACGCTTCAAGCGCGGAGACGAAATCGGGCCCGTTGCTTGCCTCGCGCACGGCGGCAGTTGCGACGGTTTCTATGTCGGTGATGCCGAGGTCGTCCAGCAACAGTACAAACCGTTCCAAGCCGCCCATGGCGATTGTGATGGCCTCAGGCGCAAGCGTGCCGTTCTTGGCGATATCGCGGCCGAGGCGGGCTGTGACCTTCTCGTTTAACAGAACCGTGGGCGCACGCATCGTGCCACCATACAGGACCAGCCGAACCGTGTTCGATCCGATATCAATGATCGCACGACTGGCAGTGTTCCCCGCAAACGCTCCGTCGCGGTCGCCCCGCCGTTTCTTGAAGCTCATAAGTCTGGCCCGCCCCGCTTAGCCTGCGCGACCCTTGCGCAGCGATAGTTTCGGCACACCGCCCGCTTCAAGAGCCCCGCCCCGCCCTGACAGCGAAGGGTTCGTCATGAAATAGCGGTGGCAATTGAATGGCTTGTCAATCGCCTCAACCCGTGAATAACTGCCATCAGGATTCAGCCACCAACTCTGTTCAGTATCCAGCATATTGGCGAGCAACACCTGTTGCAGCACCTGATCGTGCACCGTCCGGTTAAGGATCGGGATCAGGCTTTCCACCCGGCGATCCAGATTGCGGCCCATCAGATCAGCCGACGACATAAAGACCGCCGCCTGGGGCCCCGGCATCTGTTTGCCATTCGCAAAGGCATAGATGCGGCTGTGTTCCAGAAACCGCCCGATGATCGACTTGACGCGAATGTTTTCTGAAAGGCCCGGCACGCCTGGCCTCAGACAGCATATACCGCGACACACCAGTTCCACCTGCACACCCGCCGCACTGGCAGCATAGAGCCGGTCAATCATGCCCTTGTCGGTGATCTGGTTGCATTTGAGCCAGATAGCCGCGGGCAGTCCCTCTTGCGCATTCGCGCTCTCTGTGTCGATGCGGGAATAAAGCTCTTCGCGCAGGTCAAGCGGCGCGACGGAAATGAGTTCCATATCCTTCGGCTCAACATAGCCGGTGACGAAATTCATCATCCGCGCGGCATCCCGGCCCAGTTTCGGGTCCGCTGTGAAAAAGCTCATATCGGTGTAAATCTTGGCAGTGATCGGGTGGTAATTGCCTGTGCCAAAATGGCAGTATGTGCGAAAGCTGTTGCCCTCACGCCGCACAACCATCGCCACTTTGGCATGGGTTTTCCAGTCGGTGAAACCGTAAATGACCTGAACCCCTGCGCGCTCGAGCTTGGTCGCCCATTTTAGGTTTTGCTCCTCGTCAAAACGCGCCTTCAACTCCACCACCGCGGTGACGGAAATGCCGTTCTCGGCGGCTTCGATCAAAGCGTTAATGACGGCGGATTGGGAGCCAGCGCGGTAAAGCGTCTGCTTGATCGCGACGACGTCAGGATCGACCGCTGCCTGCCGGATAAAATCCACCACTACTTCAAAGCTTTCGTAAGGGTGGTGGATGATGATGTCCTTCTCGCCGATAGCAGAGAAAACATCACCGTCATGTTCGCGCACACGTTCGGGATAGCGCGGGGAATAGGAGTCGAATTTGAGATCCGGGCGATCCTCGGAGACAATCTCGGCCAGCCCGTCAATGCCGATCATGCCGTCGGTCTTGATGACAGCGGCCTCGTGCACGCCCAATTGTTCGAGCAGTACAGCCTCGGCTTGCGGGTCGAAATCCTCTTCCAGCTCTAACTGGATAACCTGCCCGCGACGCCGCCGTTGGATTGCGCTACGGAATGTGCGAACGAGGTCTTCGGCCTCTTCCTCGATTTCAATGTCGCTGTCGCGCAGTACGCGAAACAGCCCATCACCCTCAATCGTGAAACCGGGAAACAGCTTTTTCGCGTAGCGCTGGATCAGGCTGGCGATGGAGATATAAATCGCCTCATCCCCCGAATGGGTCGAGGGGACACGGACGAAACGCGGCAGAGCGCTAGGGATCAGGATCATCTCGATGATCTGTTCCTTGTCCGCATCGCGCGTCAGTGTGAACAACAGGCCCATTCCTTCATTCTGGACGAAGGGGAACGGATGCGCCGGGTCCAGCGCTTGCGGGGTGATGATGGGCAGAATTTCGCCCAGAAAGAACTCCTCCAGCCAATCATGCGCCGCCGCCTTGATGCGCCGTTCATCCGCAATGTGAATGTCGGCCTCTGCGAGCAATACACGCACATCACGCCAGATATTCTGTTGCCGATCAGACAACTCGGCCAGTTTTGCCCGGATTGCGGCCAGTTGCTGTGTCGGGGTGCGCCCGTCAATCGCAACTTTGTCAATCCCGCGCTGCGCCTGCCCGACGAGGCCAGCGACACGGATCATCATAAACTCGTCGAGGTTGCTACCCGAAATCGAAAGGAACCGCAGCCGCTCCAGCAATGGGTATTGCAGATTATCCGCCTCAGCCAGCACACGCTCGTTAAAGGACAGCCAGGACAATTCCCGATTGAAATAATTATCCCCGTCCCCGGAACTGGCAGTAACGGGGGCCGTATCAGGATGATCGTGGGTAATCGGAGCGCTGCTCATCGCTTCGCCAGTCCTCTAATCTTCGGCAGGCCCACTAAATCCGGGCTGCGTTCTGCGCGCTTTGTGCACCTGCGAGCCTCAAGTAAATCAGGACTTGGCGTTTGTCATATAAATGTCAACTTAACCGAACCCCGGCACGCTCGCCAGACAGCCTGATCACACAAGTGAACTGGTGTCTGCGATCTGTGTTATTCCGCGCTTGCCATTGGCATCGCGGCCCAGTTGAACAATCACATCAATGACGCTGGCGGCATAGGCGATGGTGTCAGAACGGGTCAGTCCGATACCGGTTTGCATCACCATCAGGGAGAGCTGCTCCAACGCGCCGCGCAGGCTGTTGGCATGAATGGTGGAAAAGCTACCCGGGTGGCCGGTGTTGATCGCCCGCAGAAAACTGACGCTTTCGGCCCCGCGCAATTCGCCCAGAACAATCCGGTCCGGGCGCAGGCGCAACGCGGCTTGCAACAATTCGTTGGCGGTGACTTTCGCCTCGCCAAGCTCGCCCTTCACCGCGACCAGTCCGACGCAGTTTTCGCCGGGAAATTTCAGCTCGGGCGTATCCTCGACCAGCACCACGCGCTCATGCTGCGGGATCTCGCCCAGCATCGCGTTGAGGAAAGTGGTCTTACCCGTGCTCGTTCCGCCCGAGATCAAGATGGTGCGGCGGTGGCGTATGGCCTCGCGCAGATAGGGGATCGGCTGGAATTGCGGATCGGGCATGTCGACCTGCGCCTCACCGGCCAGCGGTCCGCTGTCATAGGCGTCCAGCGGCAAGTCCAGCCTGCGATGGCGGCGAATGGCCATGATCCAGTGCTTGCGACTGGCAGGAGGCCCACAGAACTGGATACGCGCGCCATCCGGCAGCGTTGCACCCAGCAGCGGGTGTTCGCGATTGATCCCCTGATGGCTGACGCGGGCAACCTGTTCGGCGAGCCGCTGAACCAGCCGGTCATCAATCTCCGGCGTCACAATTCTTTGAATGCCGCCGCCGACAGAGGCATCCTCGATCCACACCTCGCCCGGCTGATTGACCATGATTTCGGTCACAGTGTCGCGGTCCAGCCAGCGTTTGAACGGCGCGAGATAGGCATCGAGATAGACGCTGCGCTCCGCCATCAGGTCAAGGCTGCTGGGCTCCTTTTCCGCCCCGCCGTGCTCCGGTGGAGTGGTGCCTGCGGGCGTGAAGGGGTGAACATCAGCGGTCATGGAACTATCGGGCCGGTCAGGCTCAGTTCGACACCGTGCTGAAGTCGAGATCGCGGGCGGTGAACACGCGGATCGGCTCACCCATCTTCACCCGGATGGTGGGGGAGCGCTGTCCGTCGGCTTGCACCGCAGAATTGGCTGCCGATTGCGAACCACCTGCCACAATCACGCCGCCAACTCCGCCTGTCGCAAGCGCGCCAAGCCCGCCCACGACCGAGAGCAACAAACCCGATCCAAACCGGCTGAAGAAATGCGTATCCACATCGCCATCAAGACCGGCAGTACCATTAAAGGCGACCGCAGGTGAGGCGATGTTGACCGACGCACCATCGGGCCGGATCAGGCGGGTCCAGATAACATAGGCGCGCTCTTGCCCCTGCTGAACACCCGATTGATACTGCCCGATCAGGCGAGAGGACCGCGGCACCAGCACGGTCTTACCGTCAAAACTGCGCACATCCTGGCTCACCACAGCACGCACATAGCCGGGCACGTCAGTGTTGATCGCGGTTTCCAGAATAGCGGGGATCAGCGTGCCTTGGGTGACCGTGGTTGAGGGATTGGTCATCGGCTGCGCTTGCACAGGCGCGCCGCCCACTCCGCCGATGGCGCTGGCGAAGGCTGCCGCGGAGCCGGTGACGCGGCCCGCCTCCGGCCCCGTCGGGGCGGCGACCGGTGCGGCGGTCTGACCGGCTCGCGCAGGGTTGGCCGCGACACTCGCATCAAAGGTCAGCGTGGGGCTGGCATACGGGTTCACGGCAGGGCCAGCATTGGTGCTGGGTGCGCGGGAAAGGATGGGTGCGGGCGCAGGGTCAGGGCGCGCCGGGGCCACCGCAGGCTCGACTGGCGTGACGGTGGCAGGCGCTGGCACCGCCGCCACCGGAACAGCCGCATTGCCGATAGGCTCAGCCTTGTCGAGCCGCGCTGCATTCATGCTCCACAAAGTCACCGCGCCCAGACCGAACACGATGGCGACACCGGCCGCCAGACCCAGACCATCGGTCTTTGACTTGCGCTCTGTAACCGCAGGAAACGACGCGCGGCTCGCCAGATCAATTATCTCGGCACTTTCACCCTCACGCGGGTCGCTTGCATTCGCGGCACTGTTTTCACCCTTTTTGGGCGGAAGTCGCATAGCCAGACGCATCACTTCATCTCCGTTCGATCGGTGGGGAGCGTATCATTCGTGTTCATCGCTCACGATCCTCTGCGTGCATTGCGGGGCGCACGCGCACTGCGCGAATTCGTATTGGCGGGGCCGGTATTGGTCAGGGTCGCGACTTCATCGCCCGACCGCAGCACTATCTGCATCGGCACCCGGTCCAGCACAACCGTCTCCCCGCGCACAGTGAAGTTTACAGGGCCTTCTTCACCGTCGTCGTTCATCACCAGAATGGCGGGAATGGCGATACCGTCCGACCATGTGAGAAACACAGCCTCCCCGTCATCATAGGCACGCGCGGGCAACAGCGCCTTGTCCCCTGCACCTGCCCATTCGAAATTGAGCGAAGCCGGATCGGCCACCGCATAGGGATCATTGGCAGCGGCCAGCTCTGCGGCGCTTGCGCGTTTTTGCTTTGCGGCTTGTTTCGCTGCTTCAATCGCGGCGAGGCGCGCCTCTTCCTTTGCTTTCTCAAGCTCGGGATAGCGGAACTGCATAACATAGACCGGCGAGTTGCGGGGGCTGGACACCAGATCGAACAGATAGGTCCGCTTGTTCGTGACGACCGTCATATTGGTCGTCGCGCTGGGGGCCAGCGGCTTTACAAAGAGGATCGATTGCGCCTTGTTCGGCTGCACCTGCCATGCGCGGCTGTCACCAATGGCAACATTCTCGATCTGCTCATCTTCGGCGAATTTGACGGTGGTTTGCACCTTCACCTTGCCGCGAATGGTGACGATGGCGCTCTCGTCAAAGACGCGCGTGATGATCCGGCTGTCCGCTTCTTTTGCGGCAGTGTCCGCCTCTTGCGCGGCGGCGGGTACGGCGCACATCGCCATTGCAGCGACAAGCGAAAGGGGCAGCGATGCGGCTGCGCGGGTCATTGCGAAGTCTCCGTTTTAGGCGCGGCGCTGGCGCCGCCTTTGGACGCGGCGCGAAAACGATTGCCGATGCCGCGTGTGCGCGAGTTGGCGGGATTAAGCAGCTGGACCTGACCGCCCCCTGAAGACGCAGCATACACACGTGTCTCGCGCGTGGTCGACGTGCCGACGCCGCTGTCATTGGCCGCAATCGCAGCGGCAGGAGCGACATCGGCCCGGCGCTGTGTCGCCATTGCCGCAGCAGCGGGTGCAACCGCGGCAGCCCGCGGTGGTGCGGGCGCAGTCTGATAGGGCGAAGGCGCACGGGCGGTGTCAATCACGCGGTCTGAGTCCTTTTCGCCAACAGCAAAGCCAAACACCTGCCATTTCGCCACCATTACAGTTGAGACGATCAGCGCCATCAGCATCAACATGCAATGGACAAAACCGACGATGAAAAACGCCATAGCGGCCTGCTGATCAATCTGGCCCGGAATTGCGACAAGGTTGGCGAGGATCGGTACGGCCATTTCCAGCATGATCGAACCACCTAGCACCGCAAATAACGGCGCGAGCGAGAGCATGACCATTCCTTTGAGCCAGCCCACAAACAGCCCGCGTGTGCCGTTGAACAGCGCGAGAACCACGAAAATCGGCCCCACCGCCAATAGCAAGGCCAGACCAATGCGCGCCGTCACCAGCAGGCCGACTGTGCCGAGAAGCAGGAACAACGCACCCAGCCACATCATACCGGGGGGCGAAAATGCGCTGATATCCTGTTGCCCGCTCGATGCCTGCTGGACGGCCAGAAACACGATATCGAGCTTGGTCGCGAAAGTGTAGGTCGCTGAGCCGTCGCTATCGGTCAGCACTCCGGCGAGCCAGTCGGGCGTTTCGACAAACAGGTTGTAGAAGACAGTCGAAAAGGCGGCAAAACTGGTCGCGAAAGTCAGTACCAGACCCAGCGTCATGATGCGCGGCACCAATGCGCGCACCGAAAGGTTGGACCGGCCCAGCATCAGGCTGATCCCGAAGAACGCAACGTAGAATACCAGCAGCATTGTCAGCACGATGGCCATCTGCCCGTCGGCACCGAACAGCCGCCCAAACGCCTGCTCGCTCACCTGCGAGGCAATGCAGTCCACAGCCGTGAGCGCTCCGGCAACGCCGGAACCCACTTCCTGTGCGGCAAGATCGCACGTCGTGCTCATTCAGCCGCCTGCCATACCGGGTGCCCGTCTGCGCCGGTGTCGGCTCCGGAACCCGCAACACCGCCATCCGGCCATTCATGGTTTGTAAGTGCGGGATACCATGCGCTGGGATCATCGCCCACAGCCTCTCGCAACAGGTCAAGCCGTCGCACCGAACTCTCCCTTCCGGAGAGCAATGTCAGCACTTCGGGCGCGCCGGAGAGGTCCAGCCGCACCACAACGCTTGCATCAGGCTGACGCACCAAGAAGCAACGCGAATGCGCGGGCAAAGTGCGGATCAGGGCAAGCTCATGCTCGGTCAGGCCAAACCCGTCGCAATAATCCTCTGGTCGGGCGCGGCTGTTGGGCATGAAGACCATGGTGGCCGTCTGCTCAACCAAAGCGGTCGAAATGCGGCTTTCGAGGGCATCGCGCGCGGATTGCGTTGCGAAACCCACCAACGCATTGCGCTTTCGCAAAGTCTTGAGCCAGTCGCGGATGCGCGCGGCAAACACCTCATCGTCGAGCGCTTTCCAACCCTCATCAATCAGAATCATCGTCGGCTTGCCGTCCAGCCGCTCTTCAATGCGGTGGAACAGATACATCATCACTGGCGTGCGCAGGCGCGGATTTTCCAGCAACTGCGTCATGTCAAAGCCAAGCACGCGTTGATCGAGGTCGAGCGCATCGCGCTCATTATCAAACAGCCACGCATGTTCGCCGCCGTCTCCGCTGCCTGCGCCGATCCACGCACCCAGCCGGTCGGCCAGATCGCCGGTCTCCGGGCGTTTTGCCCCGGCCAGCAGCTCCTTGAAATGGCGCAAACGGCGCAAGCTGGGGTCGTTGGCATAGGCCGCATCGACGGCCGCGCTGATGCACGCGAATTCCTCTGGCCCGTCAGCGCTCAGAAGCACCGCCAGCCAATCGCGCAGAAAGGCGCGGTTTGTGGGGTTATCAGGCAGCGAAAGCGGATTGAAGCCGGTGGGCTCCCCCGGATTAATCCGATCATAGCGCCCGCCAATCCCGCGAATGAACAACTCTGCGCCGCGATCCTTGTCGAACAGGATCGTGCGAGGGCTGAACTTTTGCGCCTGTGCAGCGAGGAAATTCATCACAACCGTCTTGCCCGAACCGCTCGGCCCGATGACCGAAAAATTGCCAAGATCGCCGTGATGGAAATTGAAAAAGAAGGGGGTCGCGCTGGTCGTCTCCAACAGCGTCACCGCATCGCCCCAGTAATTGCCGCTCGCCTGCCCCAATGCAAAGCCGTGAAAGCTGCCAAAGCCCGCCATATTGGCCGAAGAAATCAGCGCGCGGCGGACGATATAATCTTCATTTCCCGGGAACTGTCCCCAGAATGCAGGCTCCAGATTGGTGTCTTCGCGCACGGCAATCGCGCCCGTATCCGCCAGCGCGGCGGCGCAGGCGGCGGTTGCATCGTCGAGCCGGTCAAGCGAGCGCTCACGCACCAGAACGGTCAGGTGATGATCGCCAAACCCGACCCCGCCATTGCCCAGTGCATCACGCGCGGCCATCATATCGTTGCGTTCGGCGGCGGCTTCCTCATCCACAGAGCGCGAGCGGCGCAGGGCCAGATCAATCCGCTCACGCGCCGTGGTGCGTTCATTGGGCGCGTAGCTTTCCGTGACGATCATCTCGTATGGCAGGCGCAGCAGCCCGTCGAGCAGGCCCGGCGATGTCGCCTCTGGATAGTCTTTCAGCCCAAGAATTGCGGAAAAGTCGGGATCATCCGATCCACGCAGCTCCATCGCATCCAGCCCGAAACTGACACGGCGATAGGGCAGCATGTGCCCGATATCGGTGCCGTCTGCGGGGCGGCGAACCGGGCGCATCTCTCCATTGTAAAGCGCGCTCAGCAATTCGAGCATTTCGGAATTGGTGCCGTCTTTTGAACCCGGCGCATCGTAATCGCCCAGCACCGCCGCGCCATAGGCGGAAAGCGAGGCCGTCAGCCCGGTGATGGCTGCCCTAAGGCTGCGGAGGTCCTTGGGATCAACTTGCGGCTCCTCTGCCCCGCGCCGTGAGAAAAACTTCGAGACCTTCTCAGGTAGCCCTGTCTTGCCGCGCGCCGGGCGGCGGATCAGCGTCACGAACTGGTCATTGATGAACAGCGAACCACCCGCCAGACGTTCTTTCCAGCGCGCATCGATATGGCGGCTGAGCGGGTCGGGAAATTCCGCATCCAGCTCCACCTCAACCCGCCTGCGAATCACGTGATGATACAGCACAAAGCGCGCATCCAGCGTGGATCGCAGCATCACCTCGCGCGTGGCAGCATGGGCGTTCAGCGCGTCTGAATCCTCGGTCTCGAACAAAAGGCCTGGCACCTGAATGGCGCTCATGATGGAGCCGTCGCGCAGCAGCACGGTGCTTTCATCGAACAGCCGCTCATAAGGCAGACGGTCCCCCACCAACGCCTCCTTGGCGCTCCAGCTGGCAGGTCCGATCCATTTCGCCATAATCAAAGCCCCTCCTTAAGAGGCCGGTTCCAACGCAGCGCCCAAACTTCTAGGGCGCGTAACTGTTGCAGCCCCAGCGCTTGTAATTCCGCACACGCGGGCATTTGGAAACCTTGGTGATCCACAAATCGAAGATACGCGGTTCGCGCATGGATGCAAAATAGCCGATCGCGTGCATGATGATGGGCACCGGAATGATCCAGAAACTCTTCAGGATCAGGAACGCGATCGTCGTCACCATCAGATTGATGATGAAGAAATTCATCGTTACGCCCGCAAACATCTGAGGACGGGTCAGTGCGCGGTGCACGGGATAGCGGGTGAGGTCACTCATCGCTCAGATCACCCTGCCGCCGACTGGATGCCAGCGACGATGGTGGTCGCACCAAACAGAATAAAGACGCCGACAATAACAGTCGCGCCAAATCGCCAGTTCATCCGGCCGGTCAGCATCATAAAGCCAATCGCAGCAACAGCCATCACCGCAACCGTGGTGGCCACTGTGCCCAGCAGCGTACCCTGAAGCCACGAAAGTGCATTCACAACAGGGCCAGAGCCCTGAGGGTCGCCGCCCTGCTGCATCCCGGCTTGCTGAGCGAAAGCCACTCCCGGAATTATCATAACGGTTAGAAACGCAGCAAGAAGGGCAGGCAGGCGGAAAAGCGATTTCATCAGATTATCCATAATTCTTAGTAACTTGTGGCTATTGCGATTGAGGCATTGATGGGGTCTGGCGAGAATGATCGGCGAGGCGCCCCATGATCGCTGCAACATAGTTACGGGTTTCGCGAATATTGGGAACGCCGCCAGCGCGGATAACGCGGCCAGGCCCTGCATTATAAGCGGCCAACGCCTTTTCCAGATCCCCATCAAACCGGTCGAGCTGTTCGCGCAGATACCGCGCGCCGCCCTCAAGGTTTTGCATCGGATCATCGGGATCAACGCCCAGATAACGCGCGGTGCCCGGCATCAATTGGGCAAGCCCGCGGGCCCCTGCGTGACTCACGGCGGCGGGACGCCAGCGGCTTTCCTGCCATACCAGCGCTTCAAGCAGGCTGGGGCTGAGATCGAAACGAGCGGCCAATTCCTGAATTTTGGCGGCATATTGAGCGGGCACACCTGCCGCACTGGTCGCGACGTTGGCGACTATCGCATCGGGTATAATCAAAGCGCCGAGGTCGGCCTGTGCCTGAAGATCGGCGGACAGAGGCTGCACACTGTCAATTGAAGTGCCGCCAGCAACCCATCGCGCCCCGTCAGCATCCAGTTCCATAACGTCCGCACGCGCTGCAGACGGGAGCATAAAGGCACCCAAGGCAAGCATACCGAAACAGAAACAAAGGCTCGCGCGCGCGAGAATCATAAGGTGAACCCTCCGGAGCGTCTCCCTTTGTCTAGTCTAAATGACATGAAGGTGACAGTCTGAAGTCCAGGCGAGTTACCTGTGTGCAATTCGCAGTGATGGCTCAGACGCAAAAAGGGCGGGCAAAGAGTTTGAGAACACTCTGCCTGCCCGCATCATGGCGCTTAAGGCAACAACCGACCACCGCCACCGCACGATGGTGATGCCTTGCCGCTGTGGCTGATTAATCAGTCCCGACGTGAAAATGTCGGCGAAAACTCGCCTCGCTCAAGCATCCGCATTGCCTTGCGGGCGAGTCGGCGCGAGCCAATCGCTTTGCCGTCGGCTGTTTCCAGTTCAACTGGCTTGTCGCTGAGCAAGGCGCGTTCAAACAGGTCACGGGCCATTTCAGACGACCCGGCATGCGCATAGGCAATGCCAAGATTGATCAGCAAGCCCGGATCATCGGGATTGGCTGCGACGCTGCGCTCAAGCGATGTGATCGCTGCGTCGGCACGGCCCTGCGCAATATTTTCCGAGGAAAGCGCGGCCGCCTGAGTGGACTCAGCCTGAGGCGCATCGGCGCCGGCGAGAAGCAGCGCTGCAATGGCTGCAGAGGTGATCATCATGTTAGTCTCCCAAGTTGCAAAAATGCATACTGCGCGCAATCTGTGGGGAATGCAACATTACTGTAACATTGTAATTTTTCTGTCTTTTTTCGAGCTCTAAATTATTGTTTTATATGTGTTTTGTATTTGTCATATTTGGCGATTTGATCAATTTTTGTACATTTGTCACCGGTCATAAATGTCACGCTTAAGACATAATTCATAAACCGACGCACGCATGTAATGCTGACCAAATTCTGTCACACGCCACCCCTAGCCAATGTCTCGCGCACACATTTGCCGCACTTTTGATTCTCGGTTTTTTGAGGGGACCGCTCGCTGTGAAAACTATTCAACGCACTCTCGTTCTGGGTTGCAGCCTTGTCGCACTGGCAGGCTGCGGGGCAGACGAAATCGTTTCGCCCGGCACATCCGGCGACATTATCATCAACAATCCGGCTCCGACTCCGACGCCCACGCCGACCCCCACTGGCGGCGCGACGGTCACACCGGCTGGCGGTTGCCCGACGATCTCGACCCCGGGCGGCCTCACCGACGCAGGTACTCTTTCTGGCCCGACCGGCGAGTATCGCGTTTGCACCCTGCCCGCCACTTTCACCGTCGATGACACGCTGCCTTTCGTCAGTGGCCTCGTCTATGAAATTCAGGGCCGCGTGAATGTGGGTACCGATCAGGGCTTCTCCAGCACTGGCACCGACGTCAACCTGACCGTCGAACCGGGCGTAATCATCTACGGCCAGGGCGAAAGCTTCTTCGTGGTCAACCGTGGCAACACCATCACTGCGAATGGAACGGCCACCAACCCCATTATCTGGACCAGCCGCGACAATGTCATCGGCGTCGCCAGCGATACCAGTCAGGCACAATGGGGCGGCGTTGTTCTCTTGGGCCGCGCCCGCGTTTCGGACTGCTCTGACCAGACGTTCAACACAACGCCCGGCTTCACACAGAACACCCAGTGTGAACAGCAGCTCGAAGGCACCGTCGTCGCTACGCCGTTCGGCGGCGCGGATGATACCGACAGCTCCGGCTCGTTCACGTTCAACCAGATACGCTTCTCCGGCTTTGAGCTTCAGCAGGCGAACGAGCTTCAGTCGCTGACCACTGGCGGCATCGGATCGGGCACCACGATCAACAACATCTTCTCGTTCAACAGCTCGGATGATGGTCTTGAGTTCTTCGGCGGCCAGTTTGACGCAAGCAACATTGCGGTTGTCGGCGCATCCGATGACTCTCTCGATGTCGACACGGGCGCCCGTGTGAACCTGCAGAACGTGGTCGTTGCCCAGCGTTCGAACACAGGCGACAGCCTGATCGAACTGGACTCGCCGGATGATCTTCAGGATGGCACGCCGGGCAATGCCCTGCCGCAGACCGTGTTCCAGGTGAACAACTTCACCTTCGTCCAGCGCTCCTCGGCCTCCTCGCAGGTTGTCCGCGCTCGCGGTGGTGCGGCTCTTGGCCTTACTAACGGTGTACTTGACGCAGACGACAATGGCTCGGGCCTGTGCTTCCGCGTTGATGAGCAGATCACGCAGGATGCGATCATCGGTCTCAACTCGCTCGTCGGTGATTGTGACGCGACGCGCCCCGTTCGTGGTGCCACCAATGACGCGGCAAGTGATACAGCGCTGGCTGCCCTGTTCGATGCGAACAGCGACCTTGATTTTGCGATTACGCTGACGAGCACCTTCGTCAACGGCGCGAACGAAAATGCGGTGACATCGTTTGGCGGCGCGGACCTGACGGCACGCTCCAGCTTCTTCGCAGACACCGGCTTTATCGGTGCAGAAGACGACAATCTCGCGGATAACTTCGGCGACTGGACGTGTAACTCGTCCATCGTCGACTTCGGCAGCGCCAACGGCGCCTGCACGTCGCTTCCGCAGTAACAGCGCTCAATCGGATTGAGGGGGCGCTGCTTACCAAGGCGGCGTCCCCCTTTTCCATATTTTCGAGCTTACAGTTTTATTGGCCCCGTAAAGGGCTCGTTTGTTTCCCAAGGCCTATTCATGAGGGGGTCTAGCATTATGTCGACCGGCACGCGCCTGGCAGGGCTGCTGCTTCTTACCACGTCGCTCTCTTTTCCGGCGGTGCTGCATGCACAATCGACGCAAGAGCCCGGCCCTGAAACCACCACCGATCCGCTGATGCAGGATGTCGAGGGTGTTCAGGAAGAAGAAGAACTCGCACAGCCCGACATTTCCGTGCCGGGCGGCAACATCATCGTCACCGGCCGCCGCCGCGATCCCGAGCGTGCTTCGACGCAGGTGCTGAATGTTCTTTCCGAAGAAGACATTGCGCGCACCGGCGAAGGCGATATTGCGGGCGCACTGGGCCGGGTGACCGGCCTTTCAGTAGTCGGCAATGGCCGCGTGTTTGTGCGCGGCCTGGGTGACCGATATTCGCTGGCGCTTCTCAACGGCCTGCCCCTGCCCAGCCCCGAACCGCTGAGCCGCGTGGTTCCGCTCGACATTTTCCCGACCAGCGTGGTCGCCTCTTCTCTGGTGCAGAAGACATATTCCGCCAACTATCCCGGCGAATTTGGTGGCGGCGTCATCAACCTCACCACCAAAGCTGTGCCGGTTGAGGATTTCCTCAAGATCAGCATCAGCGGAAGCGGCGATACCGAGACCACGTTCGAAAACGGCCTCACCTATTTCGGCTCCGACTGGGACCAGTTCGGCTTCGACAACGGCAACCGCGATATCCCGTCCAATCTCCAGGCATTTCTCGACAGTGGCGAGCGCATCGGCAGCGTCGACCTTGCCACTTCGGAAGGTATCGCGGGGCAATTGTTCCCAACCAACCTTGTGACCCTGCAACGCAATGATAGCCTGCCGGCCAATTACTCGGCTTCGATCACCGGCGGCCTGTCCTTCGATCTGGGCGGTGATACCTATCTCGGCATCATCGCCACCGCCGGGATCAAGAACAATTGGCGCAATCGGTCGGTCCTGAGCCAGAGCGGCAGCAGCGACCTCTCCGAAGTCTTTCAGGGGTCCGAAACCTTCATCACCGATAACAATTTACTGGTGAACGGCCTTCTCAGCTTTGGTCTTGATGTTGGCCCGCACACTGTGCGCTGGACCAACCTGTATATTCGCGACACGTTGAAAACCGCGCGGCTCGAAGAGAGCTTTGATATCTTCCCCGGCCTCACCGGCTTTGATTTCATCAATCAGCAGACCGCATGGTTTGAACGCCAGCTTATGGATACGCAGCTGGTTGCAGAATTTGACTTCGACAAGCTCGATGTGGACGTGCGTGCCGGCTATGCCCGGACGGACCGCGAGGCACCGTTCAACACCACGTTCAGTTATACCCGCACCAATATTCCCAGCAGCCCGTTCGGCAACGAATTCGTCGCCTATTTCAACCAGCTTTCCGACGCAGGCATCTCGACCGCTGCGTTTGACGATCTGAAGGAAGAGCTGCTGTTTGGCGGGCTCGACCTTTCCTACGAGCTCACGGACACGTTCTCCGCGACGGTTGGCTATGCCTATTCGGACACAGACCGCCGCTCTTCCAGCCGCGAATTCCGGCCCTTTATTACGCCCGACACCACCAATCCCGATCTGGCCTCGCTGGACGAGATTGCCGCTGTCGCGCTTGGGCTTCGTCGCCCCGGTGACATAATCAACGGCGCGACGCTGGCCGGTTTTGATGTCACTCTGACCGAGGCGACGCCGTTCCCGGTGTTTGACGCCGCGCTCGAAACGAATGCCGGTTATGGCCTCGTCCGCTGGGCTCCGACGGACCGTTTCAACATCGAGGCGGGCGTGCGTTACGAAGACGCAGCGCAGCTGGTTGTGCTTGATCAGACGGTCTTCAACACGCCGGTTGGTGGCTCCACGCCGACCAATATCAACAATGACTACTTCCTTCCTTCGGCTACGATCACGTTTGAACCGGTTGACGACCTGCAACTGCGCTTTTCTGCCTCACAAACTATCGCCAGGCCACAGTTCCGCGAATTGGTCGAACAGACCTATTTCGACCCTGAAAGCAACCGCCGTTTCCGCGGCAACCCGTTCCTTCAGGACAGCGAGCTGATCAACCTTGAGGCGCGCGCCGAATATTATCTGGGCGGAAAGGACCGGGTCAGCATTGCCGGTTTCTACAAGGAAATCGACAACCCGATCGAGAACTTCCTGGTGAACGCATCGGGCCAGCTGCTCACCAGTTTTGCCAATGCTCCCGCAGCCGAGCTTTACGGGGTCGAGCTGGACGCGGTCTATGCGATTGACCTGTATGATCTTGGCGGCTCCTTCTTCGAAACGAAGCAGATTCTGATGCTCGCCAACTACACCTACACCCAATCCGAGATTTCGGTGGCTCAGGGTGATATCGCACCGATCCCGGGCAACCCGACGCAAAACGCGTTCAACCTGTTCGACGATGGTGCACCGCTGGTGGGTCAGTCCGATCATGTTGCCAACTTCTCCATCGGTCTGGAAGACACAGAGAAGACCCAACAACTCTCTTTATTGTTCAATTATGCGAGCGAGCGTGTGACCCTGCGTGGTGGCCCGCTGCCCGACGTGGTCGAGGATCCGGGTCTGACAGTGGACTTTGTTGCCCGCTCTGACGTCAACGCCTTTGGCACGCCGCTTGAGTTGAGCTTTGAGGTTCGCAACATCTTTGGCCGTGACAATTTCGAGTTTCAGGAATTTCAGGGCAACCGGATTGAGATCAACACTTTCCAGGTTGGTACGGCATTCTCCTTCGGGGTTTCGGCCGAGTTCTGACCCGACATTCTCGCCACTCACAAGGGTCGCTTCGTGTTTGAAGCGGCCCTTTCTTATTGCCCTTTTGAAACGTCGCGCACCGATCAGTTCAGATCGAAGACATATCCCATCGACCGCACCGTGCGCAGCGGATTGCCTCCGCCAGCTGCCTTGATCGCGCGGCGCAGACGACCCACCCAGACATCCACTGTGCGCTCGTCAATCGGCGGTTCGCCCTTTCCCAGACCATTGATCAGGTCTTCACGGCTCAGCACCCTGTTCGGGTTTTCCGCAAAGTAGCGCAGCAGGCGAAATTCATTCGGGCGCAGCACTATCGGTTGACCGTTCCAGCACGCCTGCAACGCGACCATATCAATCGTCAGCGGTCCGTCTTCAAAGCGGCCTGCCGTGTGCCTGTCACTGCCCCGTGCCAACAGTGCCATCACCCGGTCCAGGACGGCCGTTCGATCCAGCGGGCCGACCATGTAATCATCCGCCCCGGCCTTCAGCGCGCGGCGCCGGTTTTCGGTCGGGTCCTCGGTATCGTCCTGTTCCAGCACCATCGTCACATGCGCTTCGCAGGTGCGCGGATCAGCGCGCAGGCGGCGGCACATTTCAAGGCCCGCCAGATCGTCCATCACCCAGTCGATAAAGGCCCACATCGGCCCTTCGATCAGTCGGCGCGGGCCTTCGGGCGTCAGGCGATCAAACGTAAAGCGGTGCGATCCGTGGACAAAATCCTCAAGCGTATCGCCAAGGTCACTCGTGAGAAAAATATTGATGACGTCCACTTGACCGCCCCGCATTGTTGCACAGCTTTCCGTGCCGCCGCCTTGTGACGCGTCCGTGACGGGTTTCTGACAGACAGAGTGCAGCTGTCACATAATGCCGCCTATCCTTCTCCTTCCAGCACAGAAACCTGATCCATTGCCGGCATCGCCATTCCCATGCCTGTGGGGAATTTAGGCCGATATGCCGCTTCGAGCGTGCTGACTTCCTCGCCCGTGAGCTCGACATCGAGCGCCGCTACAGCCGCATCGATATGATGCGGTTTGGTCGCGCCAATGATCGGCGAGGCAACGGCAGGCTTCGTAAAGTGCCACGCCAGCGCAAGCGTCGCCATGGGCACGCCGCGCTCTTTTGACAGCGCCTCCAGCGCGGCGATCACCGCATGATCCGCCTCATCGCCCTCTTTATACAGTGCTTTGCCCACGCCGTCGGTCTCGCTGCGCACAGTGCCCTCGCCCGCAGGCCGGGCCAGCCGCCCGCGCGCCAAAGGGCTCCACGGGATCACGCCCACACCCTCCGCCTCGCACAAAGGCAGCATCTCGCGCTCTTCCTCGCGATAGAGCAGATTGAGCTGGTTTTGCATCGATATGAATCGCGTCCATCCATGGCTGCGCGCGGTCTCCTGCGCTTTGGCAAACTGCCATGCAAACATAGACGACGCCCCTATATATCGCGCTTTGCCCGCCTTCACGATGTCATGCAGCGCCTCCATCGTTTCCTCAATCGGCGTGGCATGATCCCACCGGTGAATCTGGAACAGGTCGATGTAATCCATGCCCAGCCGCGCCAGACTGTCATCAACGGCCTGCATCAGGCTTTTGCGCGAAAGCCCGCCTGTATTGGGAGCATTGCGCCACGGGATGAAGGCCTTGGTCGCCACCACAATCTCATCACGCCGCGCCATTTCGCGCAGCAGCTTTCCTGTGATCTCTTCCGACGTACCGCCTGAATATCCATTGGCGGTGTCAAAAAAGTTGATCCCGCCTTCCAATGCCGCGCGGAAGAACGGGCGGCTCTCCGCCTCACCCAACAACCAGTCGCCATGCCAGCCCTTCGTTGTGTCGCCATAGGACATGCAACCAAGGCACAATTGCGAAACGGAAAGGCCGGAGGGGCCAAGGCGGGTGAATTTCATGATCTCATTCCTCAGTTCATCGCTCTTGGAGAACGGTTGACACACCTGACACACTGTCCTGAACCCGAAAAGTCGGCTCGGGCTCACTCTGCGCGCAAATGCCATTATGGCAGTCCTGAAATCGTGCAATCCGGCGCATTTCCAACCTCTCAGATCGAATGAAGGCTCGCATATTGGCATGCAAGGCCGGGCGTAGGAAAGCGTTTCAGGAAAGCGTCAGCCCGCCATCCACCACCAGCGTCTGACCCGTCATATAGGCGCTGAGCGGCGAGGCGAGAAACAGCGCCACGCCCGCCATATCCTCCGGAGTGCCGGTGCGGCGCATCGGGATCGCCTTAAGCGTCGCTTCGAGCCGTTCGGGATGCTGGGTGGTGACAGCCGTGATCTTGGTGGGCACAAGGCCCGGCGCGATGCCGTTGACGCGGATGCCGTCACGCGCCCACGCCTCACCCAGAGACTTCACCAGACTGGCCGCGCCTGCCTTGGACGCGCCATAGGCCGGATTGCCCAGCGTGGACTGAAACGCCGCGACAGATGAGACCACGATCATCGTGCCGCCCCGCTCCGCCAGGCCGCCATGAAACGCGCGCGCGACATCCATCACCGAATTGAGATTGACGTCGATCACATCATCCCACCCCTCACGCGCAAATTCCTTGCGGCCATAGCGCACAATGCCCTGCGACTGGATCAGCACATCGACCGGCCCGATTGTCTCCGCCAAAGCCGCCGGAGCCGCGCGGTCGCTCACGTCCAATTGATGGTAGGTAAGGCCGGTAAAGTCGCTGTCCTCAGCTTCGAGATAATCCCCCTCATCAGGACGCGTGCCAGTCACCGTGACCTGCGCGCCCGCCTTGCGGAAAGCGTGCGCGATACCATTGCCAATACCGGACGAGCCGCCGGTGATGAGGACACGTTTGCCGGTGAAATCGAGGGGGTTTGTCACTCTAGTACACCCGTGGCGGCACAAGGCGAGCGCGGCGAAAATTGGATTGGGGTAACATCGAAAGCTCCCTATTCTTCAGAGAAGACGAAACCATATTTGCGCCTCAAAAGATTGAAATGCGCAGATGGCCGAACCTCTTCAGCCGACCACTTCACGATGGGATGGACCGATGGCTCCCAGCCATCTTCCTCGCAAGGTCAAATACGACTTGCTTGATTGCCTTGTTCACGGCCACAGCTTCATCAAGCGCCAAGACAAATCGTAACCCTGATACGCCGGAAGGTTGAAAGTCGTCCGGATCAGGTTGAGCAAGTGGCCAACTCAGGTCACCAAAGAGGTTGACGAAGTAGCAACGCAAGTTTTTCTCCCACGTAAATGTCAATACTTCGGAGGTGCTGAGCGGGAGTGGCCACTGATAGAACACCCATTCAGACGCCAAGCGATCGCTACCTCAAATCTCGCGGCTGACCACTTCCTTCATGATCTCGCTCGTGCCGCCATAAATGCGTTGGACGCGGGCGTCGCGCCACAGGCGGGCGATGGGGTATTCGTTCATATAGCCGGCGCCGCCGTGCAGTTGCAGCGAGGCGTCGACCATTTCCCACTGCATTTCGGTGTGCCACAGCTTGGCCGCGCTGGCTTCGCCCGTGGTCAGCTCTCCGCGCAGGTGGCGCGCGATGGCCCAGTCGAGATGCGCCCAGCCCACTTGCAGCTTTGCCGCCAGGTCTGCGAGGGTGAATTTGGTGTTCTGGAATTCGAACACGGTGCGCCCGAAGGCCTTGCGATCCTTGGTGAATTTCACCGCTTCGTCAAACGCGCGCTGTGCCCCGCCCATGGCGGATACGGCGATAGAGAGGCGTTCCTGCGGCAGCTCTTCCATCAAGTGGATGAAGCCGCGATTCTCGCCGCCCAGAATGTTCGTCTTGGGCACGCGCACATCGGCAAAGAACAGTTCGGACGTGTCGGCGGAGTGCTGGCCGATCTTGTCGAGATTGCGGCCCTTTTCAAAGCCCGGAGTGTCCGCATCGACGAGGATCAGCGAGGTTCCCTTGGCCCCCGCATCGGGATCGGTCTTGGCCACGACAATCACGACATCGGCGTTCTGGCCGTTGGTGATGTACGTCTTGGAGCCGTTTATGACGAGGTGATTGCCATCCTCCACTGCCGTGGTGCGGATGCCTTGCAAGTCTGACCCCGCGCCCGGTTCAGTCATGGCGATTGCGCTGATTACATCGCCAGAGATCATGCCGGGGATGTACTTCTCTTTTTGTTCAGGGCTGCCGAGGCGTTCGAAGTAATTGATCGTGATATCGTTTTGCAGGGTGAAACCGGCGGAAGAGCCCATGTAGGAGAGTTCTTCGGCAAGGACGCAGTTGAACCCGAAATCGAGGCCCAGCCCGCCATTCTCTTCCTTCACCGTGGGGCACAGCATCCCGGCATCGCCCAGCGCTTTCCACGCTTCACGCGGGACAACGCCTTCTTCCTCATGCTGGTCGAGATGCGGCTCCATGTGCTCGGCAAAGACGCGGCGCACGGTTTCGCGGAACGCCTCGTGATCTTCGTTATAGGCGGTGCGATGGGCGGTATCGAGCATGGATGATCCCTCTTCCAGAAATTGGGTTTTGTTCTGGAACGGAATGAAGCGCGTGCGGGCGCGCGGGTCAAGCGCGAAAGATGGAATGGTGGGAACCTGAAGGCTGACTACAGGCTGGCAGCTTGCGACCATGCGCAAGACCTTCACGATAAATGCGTCATAAACTCATGCCTGCTTGTGTCTGCCTACCCCGCGGCGCTAAATGATATCGATCAAGAAGAGGAGCACACCATGTTCAGACGTCTGGTCATCGTTGCAATTCCGCTGCTCGTCGCGGCGTGTGCGACCGATCGCGAAGCGAGTAGTCTTTCCGGAAGTGCAGCCGAAGGAAAGGCCTTTGCGCAGGCAAACTGCGCCAGCTGCCACGCGCTTGATGACGGTGTTTCGCCCGACCCGGACGCTCCGAGCCTTCGTCGCGCAGCCCACCGTTTGCCGGAATGGATGATGGAGGGGTCGTTCGAGCGCGGAATTCAGATCGGCCATACGACTGAAATGCCGGTCTTCGTATTCGAAGACGAAGATATCGCCAATCTGCTCGCCTATCTTGAGACGCTCAAAGACAAGGAATGAATGGCAGGCTTGGGCCACAAAGCCGGGTTTGCGAGACAAGAGATTTAGTTGTCGCCAAGCTTACAGACCACCGCCAAATCAACCCACAAAAGCGCGCTCAATCACGAACTGGCCCGGCTTGCTGTTTGCGCCTTCTTCAAAGCCGCGCGCTTCCAAGTCGGCGGCGTGGTCCTTGATCATCGCCATGCTGCCACACAGCATCACGCGGTCTTCCTCGGGCACGAATTTTTTGGGGCCTTTGGATTGCTCGAACAGGCGGCCATCGTCGATCAGCACCTGAATGCGGGCCTGCGTGTGGAAATCCTCACGCGTGACCGTAGGCACATAGATCATCCGCTCGCGCTGATCATCTTCCAGCAGGGGATCGCCTTCCAGCTTGCTTTCCAGCAGATCGCGATAGGCCAGATCGGCCACGCGGCGGACCGAGTGGACGACGATCACTTCATCGAACATTTCATAGATATCGGGATCACGCACAAGGCTCATAAACGGCGCAAGGCCGGTGCCGGTCGAAAGCATGAACAACCGCTTGCCCGGGAGCAGTGCGTCCGTCACCAGGGTGCCCGTCGGCTTCTTGCCAAGATAGACCGGATCGCCAGGCTTGATGTGTTGCAGGCGCGAGGTGAGCGGTCCATCCTGCACGATGATCGAGAGGAATTCGAGCTCCTCATCGTAGCTGGGCGAGGCGACCGAATAGGCGCGCAGCAGCGGTTTGCCATTCTCCTGCGGCAGGCCGATCATCACAAACTCGCCCGAGCGGAACCGGAACGAGGCAGGCCGCGACATCTTCAGGCTGAACAGATCATCGTTCCACTGATGGACATGCGTGATCGTCTCAACGCTCAGCGCTCCGCTTTCATTGAATTGCTCGCGGTCAGGGATGGGTGCGTTCACGATGAGAGCCTCGGCTTTAGAGTTTCTGGCAGATTACAGATGCGCCGTGTCGTGCAGGGTGCATGACACGGCGCGTTTGGCGGCGCAAATGGACGTTCTCGCGCGCCGCTTCAAGGTAGTTTCGCGTTTGCATCTAAAAGCGTGCCTTGGCGGGGCGCGCCTTGATTCAGGACAACAACCGCCGTTGAAGGGCTCAGTTCCACCCTGCCGCATCATAGATCGCGACCGCGCGGGTCTGGTTCGCCCCGATCGTCGCGGCGTTCATCGTATCGGGGGTAAATTTCCCAAGAGCCTCGACTGTCGATGTGGCGGGTACCCCGATCACGGCGGGATATTCGTTGTTCCCGTTGGCAAAATATTGCTGCGCCTTTTCCGACGTCATGTATTCGAGGAAACGGATCGCGTTTTCGCGGTTGGGAGCGTTTTTCGTGACGCCTGCGCCACTGACATTGACGTGAGCGCCTGTGGGCCGCTCGCTGCCCGGCTGGTTGGGGAAGATCACGCGGATCCTGTCGAGCAGTCCCGCCTTTTCATCACTGCCGGCATACCGCGCGAGATAGTACGTGTTGACCACACTCACGCCGCATTCACCATTGGCGACCGCTTCGATGTTCGCGGTGTCATTGCCCTGCGCAGGACGTTTGAAATTGGCGACAACGCCCTTGGCCCAGTCGCGCGCGGCGTCCTCTCCGCGATTCTCGATAATGCTGGCGAGCAGCGATATGTTGTAAATATTGGAGGAGGAGCGCATGCAGATCTGCCCCTTCAATTCGGGCGCGGTGAGGTCGCCGTATGTGTCCAACCCCTCGGGCAAGTCGACATCAGCATTGGCGATGATAATACGCGCTCTAGTGGACAGCCCGAACCACAGGCCATCAGGGTGGCGCAGATATTCAGGCAGGCGCTCGGTTAGCACGTCCGATTTGACCGGCGACAGCACGCCCGCTTCCTCGGCGCGCCACAACCGTCCGGCATCGACTGTGATCAGCAGATCGGCGGGCGAGAACTCGCCCTCGCTCACGATCCGTTCAATCAGGGCATCGGCTCCGGCCTCGATCCGGTTGACCTTGATTCCGGTTTCGCGGGTGAAATCCGTGTAGAGCGCTTCATCGGTGTCATAATGGCGTGAGGAATACAGGTTTACCTCGCCCGTGATTTCAACGCCGTCGAGCGGATCTTCTTCCCCTTGCGCGCAACCGCCCAGCACCAAGACGCCTGCCAAAGCGCCAGCCAGTGCGAGAACGGCCGGAAGGCGGCGAATGGTAGGGATACTTCGATTTGCAGGTGTGGTCACGCGGTCAAAATCCTTGAAACAGGCGAGCCAACTTTCAGGCTCTGATGTAAATTGCGAATGATTTGCATTAGGAATTGCGTAAAAGCAAGCGGCTTCTGCAATCAGGTGTTTGTCGATACGCGAAACGCCCTGACGCTGCCTTCGTCAGGCTCTATGCGATACCGCGCGCCCGGCATGATCGAAGCGGTCGCAGCGCCCGGCAGTTCAGCGGTAAGTTCCTCGCCTATATCGCTGCGGAGTAACACGCGTACACGCGCTCCCAACGGGTGCAAATCGCGCACGACCAGCCCGTGAGGATCGGGATGCAGCCGGAGTGATCGTGCTTGAGCCAACAGGTCAAACACTTCCCCTTCAGCAGCGGTGCCATCAACAATAGAGTTAAGCGGCCAGCGACCAAAGCCGCTTTCAAACTTGCCTTCAATCACGCGCGCCGAGACAATCTGCGCACCGCCAAATATCGCCCCCACAGAAGGCGCAGCGGGCGAATCGTAAAGCTCTTGCGGCGTTCCGATCTGCACAATGCGCCCCGCTTCCATCACCGCGATCCTGTCCGCAATATCCAGCGCTTCATCCGGATCATGCGTCACCAGAACCGTGGTCGTTCCCTGTTCGCGCAGCAGGATGCGGCATTCGCGGCGCAAACGCCGGCGCAGCACGATATCGACGCTGGCAAAGGGTTCATCCATCAACAGGACTTGCGGCTGAGGCGCCATCGCGCGGGCCAAAGCTGCGCGCTGTTGCTGACCTCCGGAAAGCTGATGCGGGTATCGCCCACCCAGTCCCGACAGCCCGACACGCACCAGCCACGCCTCAATCCCGTCGTGCCCATCTTTGGGCAGGCCAAATGCGATATTCTTCGCAATCGTCATGTGCGGGAACAGCGCTCCGTCCTGAAACACAAGGCCCACCGGGCGCGCCTCTGGCACGGGATTGTCGCCGGGCTTGGCCAGAACCTTTCCATCAATCGCGATCTGCCCGTTTTGCACACTCAGCAAACCTGCCGTCAGGTTCAGCAAGGTTGACTTGCCACAACCCGACGCGCCAAGCAGACAGGTGATCTCGCCGGTCGGCGCGGTAAAACTCACATCCTCCAGCGCGCGTGTACCGGCCTCGCCTGCTCGAGCGGCCCCCACTCGACCGGCCCCCACTCGACCGGATGAAGCGTAAGCATGGGCAATATGACTAAATTCAAGGCTCAAATGGCTGACCTGCAAGGTTCGACTGGCACCACCGCCGCACAGCATACAGGCGCGCGCCAATGATTAGCCGCCTTTGGCAAGTTGCGCAGCCCCGCGCAAGGAGTGCGAGTGGAAGCAAAGCCCTGCGCATCAATGGCTGGCTGATTGCGGCCGTGTGCATCGCCGCGCTGGTTGCAGTGCCTCTGGTGGCGATTTTGGCGGCGGCTCCTGTTGGCGGAATGGCGGCGCTTGCCGGACTCTCGCAGACCGTTCTGGGCCGCTATATCGGGAACACCATGCTGTTGATGGGCCTGACCGGTGCACTGGCCATGGTGATCGGCACCGGGTGTGCGTGGCTGGTAACAGCTTGCGAGTTTCCCGGTCGCCGTGTGCTGGCGCTTGCTCTGGTCCTGCCACTGGCGGTGCCGTCCTATATCGCGGCATATCTCTATGCCGATATCCTCGATTTCTCCGGCCCGGTGCAAAGTGCCCTTCGCGGCCTGACCGGCTGGGGCGTGAACGATTACACTTTCCCCGCGATCCGATCGCTGCCCGGCGGGGCGTTGATACTGGCGCTGGTGCTATACCCGTATGTCTATCTGCTCGCCCGCGCTGCATTTGCGACGCAGAGCATCGGGCAGTTTCGCGCCGCGCGCTCTTTGGGGGCAGCGCCTGCACGCGCTTTCTGGAGTGTAGCCCTACCCGCCGCGCGCCCTGCCATCGCCGGCGGATTGGCGCTGGTGTGCATGGAAGCGCTCGCGGACTTTGGCGTGGCTGAATACTTCGCGATCCCGACCTTCTCGACCGGCATTTTCCGCAGCTGGCTGGCGATGGGAGACAAGAATGCGGCGATGGGACTGGCGGCTTTAATGCTGGTCTTTGTCGCGGTGCTGGTCAGCATTGAAGCGGCAACGCGGCGCGGGCGCAGTGACAGCCGTGACGGGCTGTCGGGTGAGAGATCGTCGCCGACTTCGGGCGAGCCGCTCGTCGCGCTGTCACCGCTGGGCAAGGCGCTTGCCTTTATCGCCTGCGCACTTCCGGTGGCGCTGGGATTTGCGATACCCGCCGCGCATCTGGCGACGCTCGCGGTGGAGGACACCGCAATCCGCGCCGCCTCTTCGCTATGGACCTACGCGGGGGCGAGCCTGTGGCTGGGGCTGGCTGTGGCGCTGACCTGTTGCGGCATCGCAATCATCCTCGCCTTTGCCAAAGCTCGCGCGAAGACGGGCACAGCCATCCCAATGACGCGTCGTTTGACCGGCGGCTTTATTCGCCTCGCCACGCTGGGATATGCCCTGCCCGGCGCGCTGTTGGCCGTCGGCTTGCTCGCCCCGCTCGGCTGGCTGGATCAGGGGCTCACCGGCTTTGCGCGGGACCGGCTGGGCTATGGCGGCGGGCTGATCCTGACGGGGACCAGCCTGATCCTGATTTACGCGCTTAGCGTGCGGTTTCTGACGGTCGCCTACAATTCGCTGGACGGCGGGATGGCGCGCATTCCGCCCTCGCTTGATGCCGCAGCGCGCTCCTTGGGGGCTGGCCCCTCACGCGTCTTGTCCCGCATCTATCTGCCGCTGCTGCGCCCCAGTCTGCTCGCCGCGCTGGCGCTGGTCCTAATTGACACTCTGCGCGAATTGCCAGCCACGCTGATCTTGCGCCCGTTCAATCTTGAGACACTGGCGACGCGCACTTATCGCCTTGCCAGCGATGAACGGCTGGTCGAAGCCTCGATCCCCGCGCTGATCCTGCTGGCAGTGGGGCTGATTCCGGTGCTACTCTTGACTCGTTCCAACACACGTTGAAAGCCCTGATCCGGACTGTCAGCGAAGACCGGAAAGTGTCAGACAAAACTGTCAGAACCGCTTGTCCGTTCAGGCATAAAAGTGCACAAGCACAGGCCTATGGCACGTTTTCCTTTTTCCGCCATCGTCGGTCAGGACGAAATGAAGCTCGCACTGCTGATTGCGGCGGTTGATCCGGCGGTTGGCGGCGTGATGGTGTTTGGCGATCGCGGTACAGGCAAATCCACCGCAGCGCGCGCGCTCGCCCGTCTTTTGCCGCCGATTTCCGCGATCAAGGACTGCCCTTATGGCTGCTCCAAGGAAGATGCGGAGCGCTATCCCGATGTGTGCGGCACTGGCCCGTTGCGCAAACACCCCGTCCCCTTTGTCGATATGCCATTGGGCGCGACCGAAGATCGCGTAATCGGCAGCCTCGATCTAGAGCGGGCCCTGCGCGCCGGAGAGAAAGCATTCGAGCCCGGCCTGCTGGCCAAGGCGCATCGCGGGTTCCTGTATATCGACGAGATCAATCTGCTCGAAGACCACCTTGTGGACCTGCTGCTTGACGTGGCCGCCTCGGGCGAGAACGTGGTCGAACGCGAAGGTCTGTCTGTGCGTCACCCGGCCAAATTCGTGCTGATCGGCAGCGGTAACCCCGAAGAAGGCGAACTGCGCCCGCAATTGCTGGACCGGTTCGGCCTCTCTGTCGAAGTGCGCACGCCGACCGAGATTGAAACCCGCGTCGCCATCATGCGGCTGGTCGCAGCGCAGGAACGCGATCCCGAAGCTTTCCAGGAGGAGTGGGCCGAGGAAGACGACAAGATCCTCAAACAAATCGCGCGCGGCAAAAACAAGCTGGAAAAGCTGACCACAGGCGATGATCTGCTGACGGACGCTGCGCATCTGTGCAAGGCAGTGGGTGCGGATGGCCTGCGCGGGGAACTGACATTGATGCGGGCCGCACGCGCGCTTGCGGCACTGAACGGCGCAAAGGCGGTGCGGCGTGAACACCTGATTGCGGTTGCGCCATCGGCCCTGCGCCACCGGTTGCGCCGCGATGTTCTGGATGAAACCGGCTCCACCGCGCGCATCACTCGCGCGATTGAAGAGTTGTTCGGATGAAGGCTGGCATGCCGCCCGATCCTATCGAAGATGCGACCCTTGCCGCTCACCTGTTCCTGACCGCGCCCACGCTTTTTGGCGGTATGGTCCTGCGCGGGGCCTCGCCAGCGCGTGACGCCCTGGTGTCAGCGTTGAATGACGCCATGGCGTCAGCCGGAAAGCCGATGCGGCGGATGCCCGGCCATGTCGATGATGAGCGGTTGCTGGGCGGGATCGACATTGCAGCCAGTCTTTCGGCTGCAAAGTCGGTGCGCCAGCGCGGCCTATTGGAAGAGACGGCAGGCGGTATCATCACCATCCCGATGGCGGAGCGGATCGAACCGGGTATCGCCGGCAGGCTCGCCCAGCATTGCGATGAAAGCGATGCAGGGCCAGCGCTAGTGCTGTTGGATGACGCGGTAGAGGCAGATGATGCGCCTCCTGCCAGCCTGCTGGAACGATGCGCGTTTCATTGTGACCTTGGCCCCTCGCGCGAGTGGCAGATTGCCCCGCTCGAATCCGCTGATGTGGCTTTGAATGACGTTGCGCGGTTGACTGATGATGCGCTGGTGGCACTTGCCGCCACGGCACAGGCTCTGGGCGTATCCTCGCTGCGCCCGCTGATCTTTGCAGAGCTTGCCGCGCGCGCCCACGCCGCTTTGTGCGGACAGAACGAAGTGGATGAGGCTGATCTGGAGGCGGCCGTGCGGCTGATTTTGGCTCCGCGCGCGACGCAGATGCCGAACGCCGAGGACGCGCCCGAACCGCCGCCTGAAAGCCCGCCCGAGCCTCCGCAGGAGAGTGGCGAGGACAAATCAGACGAAGAGCAAAGCCAGCCCGATGCCCCGCTGGAGGAAATGCTGGTAGAGGCCGCGACCGCTGCGATACCAGCCGACCTGCTGGCGATGCTCGCCCAAGGCAAGGCACCGCGCCGCGTCACGGGCGGCGGGACCGGCAAGCGCCGCAAATCGGGCCTGCGCGGAAAGCCGCTCGGCGCGCGTCAGGGGATGCCCCGAGGAGGCGCGCGGCTGGCCCTGATCGACACACTGCGCGCAGCCGTTCCATGGCAGGCGGTGCGCCGAAAGGAACGTGGGATCGAAGGCGGCGCGGACACTTCCGATCCGATCCTGATGCGTAAAGAAGACCTTCGCGTGCGCCGTTTTGAAGATAAGGCCGCACGCGTTACCATATTCGCCGTCGATGCCTCGGGCTCTGCGGCGGCGGCGCGTTTGGCCGAATCCAAGGGAGCGGTCGAATTGATGCTTGCCCAGGCCTATGTCACCCGCAGCGAGGTGGCGCTGATCGCCTTTCGCGGGGACAGCGCCGAAGTGCTGCTGCCTCCCACACGCTCGCTGACACGGGCGCGGCGCGCGTTGAGCGAATTGCCCGGTGGTGGCGGTACTCCGTTGGCGATGGGGCTGGATGCGGCGCGCGAATGTGCCGATACAGTTGCCGCGAAGGGGCGCACGCCCAGCATCATCGTGCTGACCGATGGCCGCCCTAATATTGGCCGCGATGGTCAGCCGGGGCGCAAACAGGCCGCCGAAGACGCGATGGCCTCCGCCGCCGCGATTGCGCGCAGTGGATTTGACGCGCTGGTGGTGGATATTTCGGCGCGCACAGGCCCAGAGGGCGCGGCGCTGGCCGATGCGATGAATGCCCGCTTCCTCGCCCTACCCCGCGCCGATGCCCGCCAGATTCACAACGCGATTGAACGCGTGCAGCCTTCGCGAGAAGCCGCATGAGCCGCCCGCTCGATTGGGATCGCGACGGGCGCATCTGGCCGCATCGCGAGGCAAGCACCTTTGTCGAGCAAGGCGGCGCGCGATGGCATGTTCAGCGCATGGGAGACGCCGCTGCGCCCAAGCTTCTGTTGCTCCACGGAACTGGCGCTTCTGTCCATTCATGGCGCGGTTTGATGCCATTATTGGCACGCGAGTTTGACGTTATCGCGATGGATCTGCCGCGCCACGCTTTTACGCGGGGCCATCCACCCGAAGCGATGTCGCTGCCAGCGATGGCGCGCGCGGTTGACGGATTGACCACGCATCTGGATTTCGCCCCTGATCTGGTGATGGGCCATTCCGCAGGCGCCGCGCTGGCGCTGCAACTGGCGCTGGATCACGGATATGACGGGCCTGTCGTTGGGCTCAATTCCGCGCTGCGCCCCTTCCCTGGCCCCGCCGCGCAAGTGTTTCCGGCAGTGGCAAAGCTGCTCTTCGTCAACCCGCTGGTCCCGCGGATATTTTCGGGCATGACGACATTTGGCAAAGAGGCGGAGCGGTTTCTCTATCGCTCCACCCATTCCAAAATTCCGCCTGAGGATATGGCCTGCTACAAAACCCTGCTGGGAAATCCGCGCCACACCAAGGGCGCGCTGGCGATGATGGCGAACTGGGATTTGCCGACCCTACGCACGCGCATGCAGACAATCGCCAATCCGGTGCTGCTGGTCCATTCCGATGACGACGCGGCGATCCCGCTCGATTGGGCGCGCGAGGCGGCGGGATGGCTGCCGCAATGCGAGTTGGATGTGCTGAAAGGTCTGGGCCATCTGGCGCATGAGGAAGCGCCCGAGCGCGTCCACGCCGCGATTATGAGCTTTGCGCAGACGCATGCTATGGATAGCGCCGTCTAGGCAGGAGCACAGCTATGTTCAGCAATTTCGGATGGATCGAGTTGATCTTCTTCTACGGGATCGCAATCGGATTTGGCCTGTGGCAATATTTTAAAATGGACCGCGAACTGAAAGTAATGCGCGCCGAGAGAGAAGCGCGCGAGGCTGAGGAAACGGCATCAAAAGAACCGCAAGACAACGAGCGCGGCCCCGCTACTTCTTCGAACGCGGCATCCGATAAGGCAGCATGAACTGCACAATCGGGGAGGCAAAACGGCGCATGTCGAGGCTTTCCTGAACCGCCACCACCTTCTCGCCATACAGCTTTGAATCCAGCTCCGCGCGCGAATAAAACGGCACATCCTCCCACGACCGCCGGACCTTTGCGATCCCGATATCGGACCGGGTGCGCCGCTCAATCATCCACTTGCTGCGCGGCAGCTGGGCAATCGGCGGCAGCTCCGCCTCTTCGGGAATGCCATGCCTGTCAAAGCGGATGGCGCTGGCGAACAGGGATCCGTCCGCGCGTTCCCCTTCGTAACAGACCACCGCGCCCTGCTTCATGTGTGCGCGTGACCAGTGCCATGTGTCAAATCCGCTTTCGAGCGCTTCGCTGCCGCGATTGTGGTCGAAATAGCCATTGCCCGCCCAAGACAGGCCCGGCTCCTTCATCGCCACTTCGATGCGAGCGCGCGGCGCCATGCAGTGCCAGATATGATTAGAGTTATCGTCGAGCGCGAAACTGGTCGGGTTCAGCTCTTCAGGGATGACCCGCACCTTGCCGCGCACCGGGCGATGGACCGGGTTGAACAGGCGGGTGTCACGTTCCTCGATCTCGATCTCCAGCGCGTTGCCGTCCCAGCGCACCTGACTGGGGCCAATGGTCAGCTCGTGCCTTGTGCGGTCCACTGCGCCACTGGGCCGCTCTGTCATGACCCAGCGCGCCTTTGGACCATACAGCGCGACGTTCAGGCTGGAATGGTTGAGCGGCTGCGCGCGGCCAGACTGCTTGTAGTAGGGCGAAAAGACACTGCCCAGAAAGGCGATGATCGTCAGGCCGTGCTGCCCGTCTTCGCTGATCGCATCGATGTACCACCAGGAGTAGCCGCCCGATGGGATCGCCGCATCGAAGTGTGGTCCGCGTGGATCACTTTCGCTGCCAACCGACCGGATAAGGCGGCCATAGGGACGCCCGCTGCCGGATGGGTCGCCCCGCCCGCGCAATACAGGCCCGGTATTTTCGTTCGCGGACCCTGTCGCTGGAAAGAGGCCGCCCAGCCGTGTGACGCTCTGCCATAAAGCGCTCCGCCCGTTCCCGGAAACAGTTGCTCCCAGTCCTGCGGCGTGGCCAGCTGATGCGGCATGTCCGCCTCCAATTCGAGTCCCGACCGCGCCAGCGTCTTTCTCATGGCCGTGTTGCATTGCTCGATCTCCTTGGTGGAATAGGTGTGGCTGTCGCCGTTGGCTGGCGCGTTGACGATCATCTGGATACGTTCGCGCTTGCCCGAAATCACGGGGTGCGCATCATTGGTGTTCCGGCTCGCCCCGCGATCCTGCGCGCACAGATAGACAGTGGGATCAGCGGGAGGGCTTCCGCCCGAAATGTCCGCAAATTCGCGGGCATAATCGGGCGAGAAAAAGACATTATGATGCTGAAGATCAAAGCCCGAAGTGCGCGCATGGGCAAACCACACGAGCGCCGACAAAGACCGCTTTTCATCGGGCATGTGCGGCACGCCGGCGGCCACACCGTCGCCAAACTTGCCCTTCGCCAGAGCTGCGGGATCGGCGTTGGAGACGACAATATCGGCAGGAATTGTGTCACCATTGGTCAGCCGAACGCCGCTGACACGTGCATTGTCCGTCAGCACCTGCGCCACCCGAACACCCGTTTTGATCGTCGCGCCGCATTTGTCGGCCACATCGCTCAGCGCGCGGGCGAGCGCGTGGATACCGCCATCGATCAGCCAGACGCCCTTTGCCTCGGTATGCGCGATCAGCATCAAAGTGGCCTGACTGCGATACGGGTCCGATCCGCAGTAGGTGGCATAGCGGCCAAAGAGCTGTTGCAGGCGCGGGTCCTTGAAATGGCCGCCAATCGCCTTCCACAAATTGTCAAACGGGCGCATCGCCAGTGTATCGCCAATGCGCCACGGGCCGATCCGCATCATCATGGGAAACGGAGTGCTCGCGCTATCTCCTCGCAGGAATGGCTTGTCGAGCACCTCGAATATACGTTTCGCCTCGGCGCGAAAGGCGCGATAGGCCGCCGCCTCGCTCGCCCCGGCAAAATCGCCGATAGCCTCTTCGCTGCGTTCGGGACTGGCAAACAGGTCCAAATGCCCGGTGTCATCCCAGGCATGGCGTGCAATCACGGTCGCGCGGTGGATGTTGATGTGGTTATCGAGCGCCTCTCCGCATTCGGCGAAGACCTCGTCGAACACATCGCGCATTGTAAAAACGGTTGGCCCGCCCGCGACCACAGCGCCATCAACTTCGACTTGCCGCGCCTTGCCGCCGACATGATCCTCTTTTTCAAGCACGGTTACACGGTAGCCGCGCGCAGCCAGCAATGCCGCGCTGGTAAGGCCGCCAATTCCGGCTCCAATAATGGCTACATTCCCGCTCACCGACTCCCCCAAACGAGTTTCCAAAGACAATATTATTGACCTTGCGCTCGTATCTGTCCAATTATTTGGACATATGATGTGTAAATTTTTGGAATTTTGATGGTGTCACAGGGATCTCGTACACCATCTGCGCGCCCGGTCGAAGCGCCCAAAGCGCCTGGACCCGCCTCGCGAATGGATCGCTGGCGGATCGGCTATATTGCCCGGCGCAACGCCATCTTCGGCTCTGCCAGCTTTCAGCATTGGTGCGCGCGCCTGCCGTTTATCAGGCGTATCGCAAAGACGCGCGCGACTCAGATGATGGATCACCTTGTCGGCTTCACCTATTCGCAGGTGCTTAAGGCGGTGATCGAAGTGGGCCTGCTTGACCTGCTGGCAAAAGGCCCGGTCAGCGCATCCTATATCGCGGACAAAACCGACCTCAGCCACGATGCCGCGCTATGCCTGCTGCGGGGCGCGCGAGCGCTCGATCTGGCAGAAGAGGCGATCAGCGATGGCTGGATGCTGGGCGAGCAAGGTGCGGTTCTGGTGGCGGATGAGGGAACACAGGCGATGATCCTGCATCACCGGCTGCTGTATCGCGACTTGCTCGATCCGGTAGAGATACTGCGCAAGGACCGGCGCGAACCCACCGAGCTATCCCGCTTCTGGTCCTATGCCGGCGCGTTGCATGGGGCAGCGGAGCGGGGCGAAGAAACCGCCGAATATTCGCGGCTGATGGCGACATCGCAGCGCTATGTCGCGGATCAGGTTCTCGCGGCGTTTCGGTTCTCCCGGGCAAACAGCCTGCTGGATGTTGGCGGTGGTCATGGCGCGTTCCTCAGACGCGTGGGGGAGGTCTATCCCCAATTGCGCCTGGGCCTGTTCGATCTGCCCGAAGTTGCCGAAGCCGCGCGTGTGCCTTTAAGCGAGATCGTCGGTGCCAAGCGCCTGACCTGCCACCCCGGCAACTTCTTTGAGGATGCAGTGCCGCAAGGATATGACATCATCTCGCTCGTGCGAATTTTGCACGATCACGACGATGAGCCGGCCGCTGCCTTGTTGCACAATATCCGTGAAAGTCTCACGCCCGGAAAACGTCTGCTGATCGCAGAACCGATGGCGCGCATTCCGGGCGCTGAACCGATGGGAGAGGCATTTTTCGGTTTTTACCTGTGGACAATGGGATCAGGCCGCGCGCGCAGCCCGGCAGAGCTGATTGCAATGTGCCGCACCGCCGGATTTTCGAGCGCACGGCTCATCGCAGGCCCGCAACCCGTCATCGCCAGCATGATAATCGCGACTGCCTGACAAAAAGAGTGTCCGTTTTGTTTGACACTCTTGATCGTAAGGCGTATTACACACTTCGAAATATCACCAAATCCGTTGCACGACTCGCAACAGCGTTTTGAGAAAGAGGAAACCCATCGGGTTGAGCACTATGGAAACACTGGCAGTCATTCTTGAGGGACCTGAGCGCTTGGCGCTTCGGACGCTTGAGTTGAACCCGGTGGGCTCCAGTGACGTTTTGGTTGAGATCGCCTTCAGCGGGATCAGCGCGGGAACGGAAAAACTGCTCTGGACCGGACAGATGCCGAAATTCCCCGGCATGGGTTATCCGCTGGTTCCCGGTTACGAATCTGTTGGCCGCATCGTTGATGCAGGCAAAGACGCTCAGGGCCGGATCGGTGACTGGGTGTTTGTGCCCGGTGCCAATTGCTACACCGATGCACGCGGATTGTTCGGCGGCACAGCGCGCCGCGTCGTCGTGCCATCGGCTCGTGCCCTGCCCATCCCTGAAAGCCTTGGTGAAAACGGAGTTCTGTTTGCGCTGGCTGCAACCGCGCTGCACGCGATCAACGGCGGAACAGCGCCTGATCTGATTATTGGCCACGGCGTCCTTGGTCGCCTGCTGGCTCGCCTCACTATCTCAACCGGCGCACCTGCGCCAACAGTGTGGGAAACCAACCCTGCTCGCCGTGATGGTGCGCAAGGCTACAATGCCATCGCACCCGATGCCGATGATCGTCGCGACTACCGCTCAATTTACGATGTGAGCGGCGATTGCAGCATTATCGACCAGCTCGTCGGTCGCCTTGCCAAGGGTGGCGAGATCGTTCTTGCCGGCTTTTATTCGGGTCGCCTCGATTTTGCCTTTGCCCCCGCCTTTCAAGCCGAAGCGCGCATGCGCATCGCAGCGGAATGGCAGCCTGACGATATGGTTCAGACCCGCACTCTGGTGGAGGACGGACTGCTGAACCTCGATGGCCTGATCACGACAAAGCGCCCTGCGACGCAGGCACACGATGCCTATCCGCAGGCCTTTAACGACCCCGACTGCCTGAAAATGATTCTTGATTGGAGCGCCGCATGACCATGTTGGACATTCAAACCGAAGCGCTGCGTGACGAAGCAAACGAGGAACCCGATCCCGTTCACACAGGAGAGGTGACTAGCGAAACGCAGGTTATCGCGATTTACGGCAAGGGCGGATCGGGCAAGAGTTTTGCGCTTTCCAACCTTAGCTACATGATGGCCCAGCAGGGCAAGCGTGTGCTGCTGATCGGCTGCGATCCCAAATCTGACACGACAAGCCTGCTGTTCGGCGGCAAATCGTGCCCCACCATCATCGAGACCTCTTCCAAGAAAAAACTCGCAGGCGAGGAAGTCACCATCGAGGATGTGTGCTTCCAGCGTGACGGTGTATTCGCCATGGAGCTTGGCGGGCCTGAGGTCGGCCGCGGATGCGGCGGACGCGGCATCATTCATGGCTTTGAGCTGCTGGAAAAGCTGGGCTTTCACGAATGGGGCTTTGATTACGTCCTGCTCGATTTCCTTGGCGACGTGGTTTGCGGCGGGTTCGGCCTGCCGATTGCTCGGGACATGTGCCAGAAGGTGATCGTCGTTGGATCAAACGATCTGCAATCGCTCTATGTTGCCAACAATGTCTGCCATGCAGTCGAATATTTCCGCAAGATGGGCGGCAATGTCGGTGTGGCTGGCATGATCATCAACAAGGATGACGGCACCGGCGAAGCGCAGGCTTTTGCTGAAGCGGTCGATATTCCGGTTTTGACCGCGATCCCCGCCAATGATGACATTCGCCGTAAAAGCGCGAATTACCAGATTGTCGGCGTGCCCGGTGGTGAATGGGCAGGCCTGTTTGAGACGCTGGCGATTAACGTCGCCGAAGCACCGCCGCGCCAACCTACACCGCTCGACCAGGATGGTCTGCTAAATCTCTTCTCGTCCGAACAAACGGGCGGGAATGTTGAGCTGATCCCAGCCACCCAGGCCGATATGCGCGGCGGCATTTTCGAAGAAAAGCCCAGCCTTGAAGTGATCTACGACGAGATCTGATCATGACTGATATGCACTCCTCCAACGCGACACGCGCCCCTGACCGGATCGAGCTGGATTCTGCGCCAGCCGGTGATGCTGGCGGCTGTTCAAGCAAGAGCACCATGCTTGAAGCTGCACGCGAGGCTGGCAAGAGCGATATTCTCGATCAATATGCGGCCGACTATCCGGTCGATCCGGCCAAGGGTCCGCATGATCAACCGCAATCGATGTGCCCTGCCTTCGGATCGCTTCGTGTAGGCCTTCGTATGAAACGCACCGCCACGGTGCTTTCGGGCAGTGCCTGCTGTGTTTACGGACTCACCTTCACCTCGCATTTCTATGGTGCGCGGCGCACGGTTGGCTACGTGCCGTTCTCTTCGGAAACGCTTGTCACCGGCAAACTGTTTGAAGACATCAAGGAAGCGGTCGAAGACCTCGCCGATCCCGAACTCTACGACACGATCATTGTCACCAATCTGTGCGTCCCCACAGCCAGCGGCGTTCCGCTGCGCCTGCTTAGCGACCAGATCAACGGTGTTCGCATCATCGGCATCGACGTGCCGGGCTTTGGTATCCCGACCCATGCAGAGGCGAAAGACGTCCTTGCAGGTGCGATGCTGAAATATGCCCGCGAAGAAGTAAGCGCAGGCCCGGTTGCCGCGCCCACGAACCGCACGGACAAGCCCAGCATTGCCTTGCTGGGAGAGATGTTCCCGGCTGATCCGGTGGTGATCGGCCAAATGCTCGAACCCCTCGGCCTTGCCGCGGGTCCGGTTGTGCCAACGCGCGAATGGCGCGAATTGTATTCCGCGCTCGACAGCGTGGCGGTTGCCGCAATTCACCCGTTTTACACCGCCAGCATTCGCGAATTCGAACATGCGGGCCGCCCGGTCATCGGCTCTGCTCCTGTGGGCGCGGACGGCACCGCCGCATGGCTCCAGAGCATCGGTGACACGCTCGCGCTTCCGCAGGACAAGGTCGACGGCGTCAAAGACGCCATGATCGGCGCCTGCAAGGGCGCGCTCGCATCGCAGCCGATCAACGGCCGCATCACGGTTTCGGGCTATGAAGGCTCTGAATTGCTGGTGGCGCGCCTCCTGATCGAAAGCGGCGCTGATGTCCGCTATGTCGGCAGCGCCTGCCCGCAAACCAAATGGTCCGATCCGGACCGTGAATGGCTGGAGGCACGCGGGGTCCACGTGAACTTCCGCGCTAGCCTCGAAGAAGACATTGCAGCGGTTGAGGAATATCGCCCTGACCTGGCCATTGGCACCACTCCGGTGGTCCAGCACGCCAAGGCGAAAGCTGTTCCCTCGCTCTATTTCACCAATCTTATCTCTGCCCGCCCGCTAATGGGTCCAGCGGGTGCAGGCAGTCTCGCGCAGGTCGTGAATGCGGCCATGTCGAACAAGGATCGGTTCGACAAAATGCGCGATTTCTTTGAAGGTGTGGGTACGAGCCATGCCGCCGGAGTGTGGGAAGACACGCCGGTTGATCGCCCCAAATTCCGCAAGAAGTATGCGGCCCTGAACGAAGCTGCGCGCAAAGCGGCAGAGGCGGTGGGCACATGACCCTCGTTCTCGACCATGATCGCGCGGGCGGATATTGGGGTGCGACTTACGTCTTCACCGCGGTAAAGGGCCTGCAAGTCATTATTGATGGCCCCGTGGGTTGCGAAAACCTGCCCGTCACATCGGTGTTGCATTATACAGACGCCCTGCCCCCGCATGAACTCCCCATCGTCGTCACCGGCCTGGGCGAGGAAGAGTTGGGCAAGACCGGCACCGAAGCCGCGATGAAGCGGGCCTGGCAAACGCTTGACCCGGAATTGCCCGCAGTGGTGGTGACCGGCTCGATCTCTGAGATGATCGGCGGCGGCGTGACGCCTGAAGGCACGAATATCAAACGCTTCCTGCCGCGCACAATTGACGAGGACCAGTGGGAAAGCGCCGACCGCGCGCTCACATGGCTCTGGACCGAGTTTGGTCCGAAAAAAGCGCCCAAGCTCAAAGAACGCAAAGAGGGTGAGAAGCCCAAGGTCAACATCATTGGCCCAAGCTATGGCATGTTCAACATGCCGTCCGATCTAGCCGAAATCCGCCGCCTGGTCGAAGGGATCGGCGCTGAAATCGGCGTGGTATTCCCGCTTGGCTGCCACCTTGCCGATATTCGCCAGCTGGGCATGGCCGAGGCCAATGTCTGCATGTACCGCGAATTTGGCCGCAATCTGTGCGAGACGCTGGAGCGGCCCTATTTTCAGGCGCCGGTCGGGCTGACCTCGACCACGAAATTCCTGCGCGCTCTGGGTGAAGAGCTGGGCCTTGATCCCGAACCGTTTATCGAGCGCGAAAAGCACACCACGATCAAACCGCTGTGGGATCTGTGGCGTTCAGTCACACAGGATTTCTTTGGCACGGCCAGCTTTGGCATTGTCGCCAATGAAACCTATGCCCGGGGCATCACCCACTTCCTCGAAGACGATATGGGCCTGCCCTGCGCGCTGAGTTTCTCGCGCTGCGCTGGCGTCAAACCCAAGAACGAAGACGTGCGCGCCGCAATCAAGGCGAACCCGCCGCTCGTGATCTTCGGCTCCTATAATGAGCGGATGTACATGGCCGAGAACGCCGCCGATGGCAGCATGGGCGGCCATGGCCCTCAGGGGCAATTCATTCCCGCCAGCTTCCCTGGAGCAGCGATCCGTCGCCACACGGGCACGCCCTTCATGGGCTATGCTGGCGCGACCTATCTGGTTCAGGAAGTGTGCAATGCGCTGTTTGATGCGCTGTTCCATATCCTGCCGCTCGGCACGGAAATGGATAAGGCTCCGGCGACACCAGCGCGGCCCGGTGCTGATAACGAGCCCGAATTGATCTGGGACAATGACGCGAAAGCCGAATTGGACAAAATGGTTGAAGAACAACCGGTTCTGATTCGAATTTCCGCTGCGAAGCGCCTACGCGACGCAGCCGAACGCGAAGCTCGCCAAAACGGTTTGAGCCGCGTCACAAAGGATTGCCTGACGCCTGGAAGGGCTACCCCTGACAAGGGGCCTGAACAGCGTAAGGCCGTGTTTGAGGGAGAGACCGCATGACGCATCTCGCCTTCGGCACCAATAAAGCGGGTGTGGCCGCAACAATCACCGAATTGCCTGGGGATCGGGCTATCCAAATCCACGTGGGGGATCACGCGGGGATGTCGACGGGGGGTAACCCTCTACTATACCCAACTGATACGGAGACCTAACATGGTTGACCCAACATCCGGTGAGCGCATCGGCACCTACCTGACGCCTGAAGAGGCAAAGGAAATCCACAAGGCTTTCATGGGCACCTTCAGCCTCTACGTGGCGATTGCCGTCGTTGCGCACGCTCTGGTGTATTTCGATAAGCCCTGGTTCCCGATTTAATCGGTGCTGTGCTGCGCCGGTAGGGCAGACGCATTGTCTGTGACCGGCACAAACCACAATTGAACAACTTAAAGGAATTACACCATGTGGAGTATTTGGCTTCATTTCGACGTACGCCGCGTTCTCGTGGCGCTTCACCTTGGCCTCGCTGTTCTGGCCTTCTCGATCCACTTCATCCTGCTCAGCACGGATAAGTACAACTGGCTCGATGATTCCCAGATCAAGGGTCAGGGCCCTGCTGTCACGGCTATGATTGAGTCGTCGGAAGCTCCGGCTTCTTCCTGACGGCAACCAAAGATGTGAGGGGGCAGGTTCGCCTGCCTGCCTCCTACTTCTTTCACGGTAACTTAATTTACCCGTCCTTGAGGCGGGGAGGATGGATCTATGGCGCTCCTTAGTTTCGAGCGGAAATACCGCGTACGCGGTGGGACATTGATCGGCGGTGACCTTTTTGATTTCTGGGTCGGCCCGTTTTATGTCGGATTCTTTGGGGTGACGACGGCAATCAGCGCTTTGCTTGGCACAGCTATGATCTTCGCCGCCGCCGCAGCGGGTCCCACACTCAACCCCTGGCTTATCGATATTCAGCCACCTGATGTCGAAGCCGGTCTCGCCTTTATGCCCTTGAATGAAGGGGGATATTGGCAAGTCATTACCATATGCGCGATCATCGCGTTCAGTTCATGGGTGATGCGTCAGGCAGAAATCTCGCGCAAGCTGGGTATGAGCTATCATGTTCCCATTGCCTTTGCGGTTGCGGTTTTCGCCTATTTCACGTTGCAGTTCATCCGGCCGATCTGGATGGGTGCCTGGGGCCATGCGTTCCCATACGGCATCTGGACCCACCTCGATTGGGTTTCCTACACCGGCTATCTCTACGGCAACTTCCACTTCAACCCGGTCCATATGCTCGCGATCACGTTCTTCTTTACGAACTGCCTCGCGCTCGCATTGCATGGTGGCCTGGTGCTTTCGGCGGTTAACCCCTCTGGCGGCACAGATGTGAAGACCCCGGAATATGAAGACACATATTTCCGCGACTTCATCGGCTACTCGGTCGGTACGCTCGGCATTCACCGCGTCGGACTGTTTCTGGCATTGAGCGCCGGTTTCTGGAGCGCGATGTGCATCGTGATCTCGGGTCCGATCTATGTCGGCAGCTGGGTCGATTTCTGGGAATTCTGGCGTGAGATCCCGCTTTGGGAAGGGGAGGCATTGTCCTAATGGCTACTTATCAAAACATCTTCACCCAGGTGCAGCTGAAGGCCGAGCCCGAACTCGGCGTGCCGCACCTTGATGGAAGCGAACCCCGCTACAACATGACGGGCTATTCCTACTGGATGGGCAAGTTCGGTCAGGCCCAGCTTGGACCGGTTTATCTGGGCTGGCTTGGCATGATGTCGCTGTTCTTTGGAGGGATCGCGATTACAATCATCGGGTTCAATTTCCTGGAACAGGCCAATTGGAGCCCACAGACTTTCATGCGCGAGTTTTTCTGGCTCTCGCTTGATCCTCCGGGACCGGAATACGGGTTCGATTTTATCGTGCCCTTGCGTGAGGGCGGCTGGTTCATCTTGACCGGTGCATTTCTTACGATCTCGGTTCTGTGCTGGTGGCTTCGCACCTATATGCGCGCTCGCGCGCTGGGCATGGGCTATCATATTCCCTGGGCATTCGCCTCGGCGATCTGGCTGTTCCTGGTTCTGGGCTTCATCCGCCCAGCGCTTGGCAATGGCTGGGTGGACGCGGTTCCCTATGGGGTCTTCAGCCACCTGATCTGGACCAACAACTTCTCGCTGATCCACGGTAACTTCTTCTACAATCCGTTCCACGCGCTCTCGATCGTGTTCCTTTATGGTTCTGCAATCCTGTTCGCGATGCACGGGGCAACGATCATGGCAACGGGCCGCTATGGCGCAGAGCGTGAGATCGAGCAGATTACCGACCGCGGCACCGCAGCGGAACGCGGTGGCCTGTTCTGGCGCTGGACCATGGGCTTTAATGCCTCGATGGAATCCATTCACCGCTGGGCCTGGTGGTTCGCAGTCCTGACAACGCTGACTGGCGGCATCGGGGTCCTGCTTTCCGGCACCGTCGTCGATAACTGGTATGTCTGGGCGCAGGAGCATCGCTACGCACCGATGTAAGCGAAACGCATCTGCTCCGAGATAGAACCGGCCATCAGCGTTTCGGCGCTACGGTTCTACCGGTCAATACAAAGAGGCCCGGCTTCGCCTCCCAAATGGGACAGCGCAGCCGGGCCTCTTTGTATGTTGACGATCTCGACGATTGAATTGGTAGCAGGCGGACGAGCTGTAACAATACGCCAGGGGTACACTTGGGGGATGGGATTAGCTGAAACGTGATCGGTCTCAGAGCACCCGAGTGTCAAGGTCAGTCCTTGAGCCGGCTCTGCAAGTCCATCAAATGCAGCGGGAGCGAGGCGGCCAGTGGCAGCGCGATCCAGTACCAGTCCGCGCCGACAAGCGCGGCGCGCAGGCCGATCACAATCAGGAAGGCAGGCCCCAGCAAGCCGGCAACCGCGCGAAAGCTCCAGCCGCGCCGCGAGAGCCACAGGCCTTCAAGCGCCAGCACACCAAGCATGACATCTGCGGCATGGCCACTGGCGAAGAATTGCTGAATTGTGCTGGAGTCCATCGGTTTGCCTGTCTTTCACCGGTTCACTTGTCCAAATGTCGCCCCTGCACTGCCGAACGCGCCCGCACAAAAAACCGGATCAGCCGGACGTTTGATCAGCCAAACGGGCCGTTCAGCTCGATCACCGCCCAATTCAATGCGCCGGCAGCCGTCACCCATACCAGATAGGGCAAGAGCAACACGCTCGCGGGGCGCGAGAAGCGGACGCAATAAACCATCATCACGGCAATCGAGAGCCACAGCACGCACAATTCCACAAACGCCCAATCCGGGCGCTGGGCCCGAAAGAACAGCAGGCTCCATGTGATGTTGAGAAATCCGTTGAGCGCGAACAGGCTGAGCACCGATTGGTAAACACGCGCCGATGGTGCTGCGCGCCATGCGGTCACAAACGACACTGTTATCAGCGCATAAATGATCGTCCATGCAATCGGGAACACCACATCGGGCGGGTTCCAGTCCGGCTTTGCCAGAGACTGATACCACGGACCCAGATCAGTGATCGTCGCGCCCAGAAAGGCGACGCCCATCGCCACAATCGTGGCGGCGATGACCGGCAATATCCAAGTGGCCTTCATGAAGTGCGAGTTAGCTCGTTTCAGCCTTCAGACCCAGCAGGTGAGCGCAATCCTTCAGGAATATCTTCACGTGCGCCATCGGCTTTGACCGGACAAGCTTCTTGTTCATATAGGCCTGCCAAGTCAGCTGCTGGACATCCTTGTCATCGCACATCGACACGAAACGCTCGCGGCGCTTATCGTTCGAATACCAGAAATACTGCATGATCCCCAAGATCCAGAAGACCCGGCCATGCTCTTTCATAAAGCGCTTGCGCGCCAGTCTGAGCGCTTTGGCGTCTCCGGTCTTGAGGAATTCGCTGGCCGCTTCGCCGCTCAACCGGCCACCGACCATTGCGTAATAGATGCCCTCGCCCGATGCCGGAGCGACAATGCCAGCCGCATCGCCGGCCACGACCACATCGCGGTTGTTATCCCACTTCTTGAGCGGTTTGAGCGGGATCGGGGCGCCTTCGCGCCGAACTGTCTCGCACCGTGTCAGGTCAAGGTCAGAGCGCATTTCGGCAACGGCACCGCGCAGGGAAAAGCCCTTGTTCGCGCTGCCCACGCCGATACTGGCCGTATCGCCATGAGGGAACACCCAGGCATAAAAGTCGGGCGACAGGCGGCCCTGATAGAACACGTCGCACCGATTGGCGTCGTATTGCTCGGTATCGTTGGCCGCAGGTGATTTGATAATCTCGTGATAGGCAAAGACGCACTTTACCCGCTCGGCATTGGGCAGCGATTGCTTCGCCACCGCAGAACGCGCGCCATCTGCTCCGATGATGCAGCGCGCGCGCACACTTTCAATCGGGCCGCCGCGTTCCCGCCGAAATGTAACCTTCGGATGGGGCTGGTCGTCGCGCTCGATCTTTTCAAAAGTGCCGGTCAGCCGGTCCGCGCCGCAATCGTGCGCGCGTTCGCGCAACCATTCGTCAAACTCTTCGCGATCGACCATGCCAACATAGCCGATTTCGCCCACGGGCATGTCGACCGCGCGCCCCGACGGGGCAATCATACGGGCCGAACGCGCGCGCGCCACCAGCAGACTTTTGGGGATATCGAAATCTTCGAGCAAGCGGGGCGGCACAGCACCTCCACACGGCTTGATCCGGCCACCGCGCTCAAGCAGCAGAACCGAGTGGCCTGCAAGCGCCAGATCCGTCGCCGCTGTGGCTCCGGCTGGCCCGCCGCCTACTACGACGGCATCATAAATTGTCTCAGTCATGCGAACATCTCCTGATCGTTCGTGGGCGCGGTGCGTGGTGCGCGACCCGCCTGCCTAGAGGGCGCGCCCGAGATCCTGAGCGCAAGGATGGCGGCGACAACGAACAGGCCGCCTTCGAATGCAAATACTATCTGATATGCGCGTCCCGCATCGCCGAGGAGCCCTCGCAGAATATCCCAACCCGCCGCACCAACCAGGCCAGCGAATCCAAATGCGATTGCCTGGCTTGCACCCCAAACGCCCATGCGAACGCCTTCGCGGGTCTTCTCGCCAGCTCCAGCCAGACCCATCATCGCGCCAATCGCGGCAACGGTGAAAAGGCCGTTGCAAAAGCCAAGGAACAGGACATTGGCCTGCAATGGCCAGCCCGGGCCGACCATCGCTGCCATCGCGAGGCCTGCAAGACCGACTGCGGAGCCCAGACAGCCGGTGATAATCCAGAGCCGCAAATCGCTCGGCATGCGGGCCTGAAAAGCGCTCCCTCCAAGTCCGGCGACAATCATCCCCGCAAGCCCGCCCGCATTGAGCATACCGCCAAGTTTGGTGGAAGCTCCGGGCGCCATATTGAAAACATTCCCGCCAAACGGCTCGAGAATCATATCTTGCATGTTGTACGCCATCATCGAAACGAAGATGAAGATGGTGAAACGCCGCGCCGCCGGTTCGGCGATAATCTCGCGGATTGCGGTTCCGAAATCAGGAGCCTCACCGCTCTTGGCGGTCTCTTCAAATGTGTGCGAGCCGCACTCTAACCGGTAGGTCGCAAGAACCGTGACCGCCAGAGCTGCGGCCGCCAGACCAAAGGCGGTGCGCATCAGAATCTGCGGCGTGTAGGGTTCGATTGCGGCCCCGACGGCAAACGCTGAGGCCACGATGCCAGCGATCATCATGATCCATGTCACCGCCGCGCCAGCCGCGCGCCTCTCGGGAGCGACACTTGAGGCCAGCAGGGCGAGCGCCGAAGTTCCCGCAGCACCAACGCCGACACCAATTATGGTGTAAGCAAGGATCGCAAACGCAAAGACACCAGAAGTGGGCGACCCCATCATTAAGGTTGCCTGTGTTGCGAGCAACATACCTGCGGCCAGCACGATCATTCCGCCGATAATCCAGCGTGTGCGGTTCGCGCCCTTGTCAGATCCGTGCCCCCAGATCGGGCGGCCCAGCTGAATCGCGTAATGCCACGCCACAAGCCCGGCAGGGATTGCGGCCATCAGCCCGTATTCCACCACCATCAACCGGTTGAGCACCGTTGTTGCCATCATCACCAGCGCGCCGATACTGGCCTGTACCAGACCGATCCGTATGATTGCGAACCATGAAAGGCCGCCCAATGCGGGCCGAACTGCCGGGCTTGCAGGTGCGGACAAGGAGGCCATCAGATATACCCTCCCAGACCCAGCGCCGCCGCCAGCATGCCGAGCACATAAAGCAGGACGCCAACGCCATTATACCACGGGGCAAAACGCGCAGGATCGGAGAGCAACCGGGGCATTGCCGCAAATTGTGCCAGCAGCACCGCGCCAACCAGCGCCGCCGAGATTGTAAGCTGCCACCATGCGAGCAAGCCGATCACAATCACTTGCGCGGCAGCCATTGTAAAGCAGGCGAAGCGCGCGGCTCCGCTTACGCCCATTGTCACCGGAAGCGAGCGCAGGCCGGTTGCCCGGTCGCCCTCAACAGCTTTGAAATCGTTCAACGTCATGATGCCATGCGCGCCAAGGCTATAGAGCACCAGCACCACGAGCACCTCAAAGCGCGGTAAAGCGCCCAGCATAACGGTGGCTCCGGTAAACCAGCTGAGCCCCTCATAGGTGAGACCCACGACCGCCGGCCCGGTCCACCCGCTTGTCTTGAAACGGAAGGGAGGCGCGCTGTAAGCCCAGGCCAGCGCCAGACCGACAAGACAGGCGGCAAATACAAGCGACCCCAACAGCCACGCGACAACCGCCGAAGCCAGTGTCGCGATCAGCGCGATATAGAGCCCCCAGCGGCCAGCGATGCGACCAGAGGGGATCGGACGATCGGGTTCATTGATGGCATCGACATGCCGGTCAAACCAGTCATTCACCGCCTGACTTGTCCCGCACACCAAGGGCCCGGCGAGCAAAATTCCGCCCGCAACGAACCACAGGCGCCCATCCAGCCCCGCACCCGAGGAGACCGCGCCGCACATGAATGCCCACATCGGTGGAAACCATGTGATCGGTTTGAGAAGTTGCACGACATCCCGAAGCGCCGGAGGAGGCGTTGCACGAGTCGAGATCGCAGAGCGTTGCATACAAGGAGCGTATGCCTGACAGATCAAAGCGTCAAATTATTTTGACACTATTTCTACCGCAATTTCCGATTTGATGCCTGAAATGGACGATTCCGCACTAGAAGGTGTCAATCTGGCCTGCCACTTATGCGATTAAACGCCGCGCTTTTGGGCTGTGGGTATCACCGCGCAACTCACACGGTGCCGCACTGCAAACGCGGCTGCGTTCGGCCAAAGCGCCTCGAATGTAGTGAAAAACTAGCGCGAGCCCGTTTGCGGGGCCCAATCAGTCCGGATCGACCGGCAGATTACCCAATCCATAGCGGTGCAGCTTGGAATAAAGACTTTGGCGCGAAAGCCCGAGAATTTCCGCAGCCGAGGCGCGATTGTCCGACGTGTAGGACAAGGCCGCTTCAATGCACAAACGCTCGATCAAATCGGTGCTTTCGCGCACAATATCCTTCAGCGACATCCGGCCCACCAGATCGGTCAACTGCTCGACAGAGCGCGGCATGTCTTGCGAACCCGGCGGCAAATCGCGCAAGCGGCGGCCAATTGGACGGATTACAAATGCAAACAACGGATCATCGCCAGAGCTGCGCACGGCAGAAAGCTCGATCGGCTCTCCCTCAAGATCATTGAGCGTGCGCAAAACCGTGCTGACATTGCGCGCCGCGCCGTGCTGCTCAATTTGACCCTGGATCAAATCCAGATCGATACCGGGGCGCCCAAGCCAGTCAGACAGGGGCCGCGAGCGCAATTGATCGACGCTTGCCGCCTGAACCATTTCGACAAAGGCGTGGTTGGCATTGACGATTTCCATCCGCGCATTCGCAATCACGAATGCATCGGGCATATCCTCGACCAATTCGACAACCGGCGAAGGCGCCTCTGGCGAGGCGTTTTCACTGCTGGGCACCAGCCTCAAAAGCAGAAACTGGCCGCGATCCTGAGTGAAGCCTGCGATAGAGGCTTTCACATCGCGCGCGGGCTTAGCCAGCCGTACGGTGATGGGGGAAACCTTGTCCGAGCTGAGCGCCGCGCCGACAATGGCCTGCATCGGATCGCGCGAATGCTTGTCCATCAGAGAAAGCAATTTCTTGCCTTGCAACGTCCCGACACGCGCGTTCAGCAAAGTGTGCGCTGCTGTGTTCGCTTCGCGAATGCGCAGGGTCTGCGCCTCAACGATCATTACCGGCTCTGCTGACAGTTCAAACAGCATCCGATAGCGCGATTCCAGCTGACGCATCCGCATGTAATCACGCTCAAGCGATTGCTGGACTTGCAGCAACCTCGCCTGAAGCTTGCCCGCCTCACGCATGTCACGGCCAAAGGCGATGCGATGTTCGCCGCCATTTACGCTGACCACAGCATAGCGGATCGGCACATCGCCTTCGCCGGAAGGATGGTTGACCTGCCGCCAATGCTGGACTTCGCCCCGGCGCGCCGCCGCGAGCATTTCCATGATCTTCGGCCGGCTTTCCTCGGTGACGGTCTCAATCCAGTTGGTCCCGACCCAATTGGCAAATCCGGGAAATTCATCCGGATCATAGGCCGCATCCAGGATCGTTCCAGTGTCGTCGAGAACCAGAGTGACATCACCGGCCACCATTGCCAGCTTCATCGCGGCATCAGCATCCAGCGTGTCAAACAGTTCCGCCGCATTACCGAACGGATTCTTGCCTTCAATACTATGTTTTCGCGTTAGCATCCGGGATCTGGACCTTCACGTGATCAAATGGGCCCGAACAGGCGCGCTCGCAACAAGGCGTTCGGCAGTTTCGAGAGCGGCCCGCGCATCGTCGCCGGTGCCATCGGCACCAATGTCAGCAACAATGTCGGGTTTCTGGTTTATCGTATGGCCACCAACGATGATGGAAAGGTGCGGATTTACAGCCACGCTTCGCGCTGCCTTGATAAGGCCAGCCAGCGAGGAAGCGGGACATGAGCGGGACACGGTCAGTCCCAATACATCGATGGGTTTACGCGCCAACAGGTCAAGTAGTTCCCGCCGTTCAGGCTGAAGCATGACTTCGCTTTGCCAGCCTGCCCGCGCGAACACTTCTTCGATCATTTGCGCGCCAAAACTGTGCACATCGCCGGGGATCGGGCAGAACAGCGCGCTTCGCGGCGCCTCGCTGCCCATAATCGGAACAGGGGAGCGCATGGAGACCTCGCGCATCACTTCCTGCAGGCGCCACAGCCCCATCGTCACGTCGACGAAATCGCATTCGTCATTGCTCCACATTTCGCCCAGACGGCGCGCTGCGGGAGCAAGCATATCAAGATAGATCGCCTCGACGCTGGCCCCTTGGTCGAGGAACCGGTCCACTTCTTCAAGCAGGTTTGGAGCCTCCAGCTTCAAAGGTAAATCAGCAAAGCGCTGCATGTCCTCCGGATCAAGCTTTATCCCAGCCTCGGTCGCACTATCAGGCAGGCCCGAGGCATGAGCCATGAGAAGGCGCGGGATGATGTCACCCTCTAACACCGAGTTGATCGGATCAGATGCAGCGACATTGTTGAAATGCGCGCTCGCCCGCGGTGGATCAGCCTTACGCCGCATTAGCGGGCTGGCGATCACCTTACGCAGAGCAGAGGTGCCCGCTTCGAGCATTCCGCCGTAGGACTTTCCGGAAAAACCTCCGGGGCCAGAATTGTCGCTTAAGGCGGACATGCCGAACACTCCTGAACACCGGGCCTTTCACCCGAGGACGCATTGCGCATCTATGCCGACTGGGGATGGCCGGATGCCACCTCGCTCACGTCGACGACTCTCCCATACGCCTTTTTCGCACTGTAAGCAAATCTTGACGCTGAATGTGTCAAATCCACTGTCCAAAACTTTTTACGTCCAACTGAATTGACACCAATGCTGGAATGAGCGTAGTAATTGTGACTGACAGAAAGGCTTACGCTCAAAATGACTCGGCAGAATCTTGCATCCCCGGTCAAACTTTCAGGCACCACGCCAAAGGGGAATGACACAAGGGAGAACAGCAAGGCGCTCTACACCAGAGAAGAGCGCCAGCGGCGGGACGAATCGGTCTGGACCATCGTCCAAGGCGTGCTGGCTCCGCTGCAGTTTCTGGTCTTTCTCGTTAGCCTCGGCCTGGTCATCCACACTTTGACCACGGGTGCAGACGCATTTGCTGCGGATGCTTCTATCGTTCTGAAAACATTGGTTCTTTACACGATCATGGTGACCGGAGCGATCTGGGAAAAGGCTGTATTCGGGCGCTATCTGTTCGCCCCCGCTTTCTTTTGGGAGGACGTGTTTTCGATGCTCGTTCTCGCGCTACACACGCTTTACCTCGTGATGCTGTTTGGCGGGGTCGGCTCGGTTGAGGCGCGGCTCGCGGTCGCTCTGGCTGCTTACGCCGCCTACGTCATCAACGCCGGGCAGTTTTTGCTGAAATTGCGCGCGGCGCGACTCGATGCAGCGGCCAAAGACCAAGAGCAGCAGCAGCAGCAGGCGGTGCCAGCATGAACGATGCCACCACCCTCCCCGGCTGCTCTTCGCCCCAGGCCACCTCGTCCAAGCGCGACGGTGCCCGCCCGATCCTGCGTGAGCGTGGACAGCGTGAAGTGTTCTGCGGTCTCACCGGTATTGTCTGGCTGCATCGCAAGATGCAGGACGCCTTTTTCCTTGTGGTCGGCTCGCGCACCTGTGCCCACCTGCTGCAATCGGCAGCGGGCGTGATGATCTTTGCCGAACCACGCTTTGCGACCGCGATTATGGAAGAGCGCGATCTGGCCGGGATGGTCGATGCGCAGGACGAGCTGGACCGTGTGGTCGGCCGCCTGCTGGAGCGCCGCCCTGATATCAAGACACTGTTTCTGGTCGGCTCGTGCCCGTCCGAAGTCATCAAGATGGACCTGGCCAAAGCGGCAGAGCGACTGGGCGCGCAGCACATGCCGCAGGTTCGCATCCTGAATTATTCGGGCAGCGGAATTGAAACGACCTTTACCCAGGGCGAAGATGCCTGCCTGACTGCGCTCGTCCCTGAAATGCCCGCTGAAGCCCCCGATGCGCAGCAACAATTGCTGATCGTTGGCGCATTGCCGGACATCGTCGAGGACCAGTTCCTGCGCCTGTTCGAGCAACTTGGCATTGATAATGTCGGCGTTCTGCCCGCGCGCAATGCCCGCGATCTGCCGCCTGTTGGTCCGAACACGCGTTTCCTTCTGGCGCAGCCGTTCCTCGCAGAGACTGCCATGGCTCTCGAAGATCGCGGCGCGGTGCATCTGGATGCATTGTTCCCGTTTGGCGCGGAAGGCACCACGCAATGGCTGCGCGCCGCTGCACAAGCGTTTGGCGTGGATGAGCTGCTATTCAACCGCGTGATCGCGCCGGGCCGCGAGCGTGCCCGCAAGGCGATGGAGCACGCACGCGGGGCACTGGAAGGAAAGCGGATCAGCTTCCTGCCGGACTCGCAACTCGAAGTGCCGCTCGCCCGGTTCCTGATTAACGAGATGGGCATGGAGCCTGTCGAAATTGGCACGCCCTATCTGCACCGCGCGCATCTCAAACATGAACTCGCTTTGATCCCGGACAATGCGCGGATCAGCGAAGGGCAGCACGTTGACCGCCAGTTGGACCGGGTGCGCGAGGACCGGCCTGATCTCACTGTTTGCGGCCTTGGCCTGGCCAATCCGCTCGAAGCCGAAGGGCTGACGACGAAATGGGCGATCGAGCTCGTCTTCTCGCCGATCCACGGGTTCGATCAGGCCGGTGACCTTGCCGAACTATTCGCACGGCCGCTTCGGCGCCGTGACGTGCTGGAGGTATAGGCGATGCAGCTTTCCGTCTGGACATATGAAGGCCCGCCACATGTTGGCGCGATGCGCGTCGCCACGGCGATGAAGAAACTCCATTATGTGCTACACGCTCCGCAGGGTGATACCTACGCGGACCTGCTGTTCACCATGATCGAGCGCCGCAACAAGCGCCCGCCGGTAACCTATACAACATTTGAAGCGCGCGACCTTGGCAAGGACACAGCCCAGCTGTTTCAGGACGCCGCAAGGGAAGCTGCCGAGCGTTATCAACCCGAGGCGATGATCGTTGGCGCGTCCTGCACCGCTGAACTGATTCAGGATGATCCGGGCGGTCTGATCGAAGCGATGGACCTGCCCTGCCCCGCCATTCCGCTGGAACTGCCCAGCTATCAGCGCAAGGAAAACTGGGGCGCAGCCGAAACATTTTACCAGATCGTTCGCCATCTGGCCGACACCGATATCGAGCGCCAACCGATGGAAGGTCCCGATGGCAAACGCCGTGCGCGTGCCAATATTCTGGGGCCTTGCGCTCTGGGTTTCCGGCACCGCGATGATCTGGTCGAAATTCGCAAAATCCTCGACACGCTGGGTGTCGATATCAATCTGGTCGCTCCGCTGGATGCGGCCCCGTCCGATATTGCGCGCATTGGCGCAGCGGACTTCAACATTGTCCTTTATCCCGAGATTGCTGACGAAGCGGCACGGTGGCTTGAACGTACGTTCAAACAGCCCGCCATTCGCAGCATTCCTATCGGCGTGGGCGCCACACGCGCTTTCATTGCCGAAGTCGCCGAGCTGGCAGGTGCAGATCCCACGCCTGCCCTCGGCGACACCCATTCCAGAATGCCGTGGTGGAGCCGCAGTGTCGATTCGACCTACCTCACCGGCAAACGCGTCTTTATCTTTGGTGATGCCACCCATGCCGTTGCCGCGGCACGGATCGCGCGCGATGAACTTGGTTTCGTGGTGTGCGGCCTTGGTTGCTACAACCGCGAATTTGCTCGCGAAATCCGCGCCGAAGCCAAAGAGCACGGTCTTGAGCCGCTGATCACGGACGATCATCTGGCGGTTGAAGACGCCATCATCGAAGCCGCGCCTGAAATGGTGCTGGGCACACAGATGGAACGCCACATTGCAAAGCGTTTGGGCATGCCCTGCGCTGTGATCTCCTCCCCTGTCCACGTGCAGGATTTCCCCGCCCGCCATAGCCCGCAAATGGGTTTTGAAGGCGCAAATGTGATCTTTGACACATGGGTCCACCCTCTCGTGATGGGTCTGGAAGAACACCTGCTCACCATGTTCCGCGAGGATTTCGAATTCTCCGACGAAGCTGGCGCGTCGCACCACGCAGCGCACAGTCCGAAAATGGCCGCTCCCGCGCCTGCCCCGGCGGCCGCCGGAGAGACAGCGCCGGAACCAGCAGCAAACGCCCCTGCCGTCGAAGCCGACACCGGTTCATCCATCTGGACGGACGAAGCCACGCGCGAGCTGAAAAAAATCCCCTTCTTCGTGCGCGGAAAAGCGCGACGCAACACAGAGGCCTTCGCCGCAGAGCAAGGTCTGGATCGGATCGAACTCGAGACTCTTTACGACGCGAAGGCACATTATGCTCGGTAAAACATCCACTCCGATCAAATCGGAATCCTTCTTTCGCAGGGATGCGCCCGTTCGCGTCGCCATCATCACGCTCGACAACCACCTCAAGGGAGCAGTGGAGCGGGCGGATCGGGAACTCTCACAGGACAATATTGATCTGTCGCTGCACGCCGCCTCGGAATGGGGCAGCAATGAGAGCGCGCTGATCGAAGCGAAGGCCGCCATCGCCGAAGCAGACATCGTGATCGCGACAATGCTGTTTCTTGATGATCACGTGCGTCTGATCATGCCTGACCTGGAGGCCCGCCGCGAAGAGTGCGATGCGATGGTCTGCCTCATGTCCGCAGGCGAAATCGTCAAGCTGACCCGGATGGGCAATTACCGCATGGACGCGCCTGCCAAAGGCCCGCTTGCTCTGCTGAAAAAGCTGCGCGGTTCCAACAAGCAAGGCTCGGCCAGCTCTGGTGCAGGCCAGATGAAAATGCTGCGTCGCCTGCCCAAGATTCTCAAATTCATTCCCGGCACCGCTCAGGATGTGCGGGCCTATTTCCTGACGCTGCAATACTGGCTGTCGGGCTCTGATGAAAACGTCATCGCAATGGTTCGCGCGCTGATCCATCGCTATGCTGCGGGCGAACGCGCCGGACGCAGAGGCGCAACGCAGGCAGAGGCCCCGCGCGAATATCCCGAGACCGGTGTGTATCACCCGCGCTCTCGTCAACGCATTTCCGAAAGCCTGCGCGTGCTGCCGCAGGACAAGGGCAAAAACGCACCGGGCGTAAACGGCACGGTCGGGCTGGTGCTGCTGCGCTCTTATCTGCTGGGTAACGATTCCGCGCATTATGATGGCGCGATTGCCGCTTTTGAAGCGCAAGGTCTGAAAGTGATACCGGTCTTCGCCAGCGGTCTGGACGCGCGCCCTGCAATCGAGAAATTCTTCGTCGATGCACAGGGTAATCCAGCGGTCGATACGATCGTCAACCTGACCGGCTTTTCGCTGGTCGGTGGCCCGGCCTATAACGATGCAGCGGCTGCGCGGACCGTGCTTGGCCACTTCGATGTGCCTTACATTGCCGCCCATGCGATCGAGTTTCAGACACTCGAGGACTGGCGCGGTCGCGAACAGGGTCTGCTGCCGCTGGAATCGACCATGATGGTCGCCTTGCCAGAGCTTGACGGATCGAGCGCACCCAGCGTCTTTGGCGGTCGTTCAGGCTCAAGCGGTGGACAATGTGACGGCTGTGATCGCCATTGCGAGCGCCCCAACACCAACGGTCTGCGCACCATGCAGGGTTGCCCCGAACGCGCCGAAGCTCTGGCTGCACGGGTTGCCAAGCTCGTCGCACTGCGCCGCTCAAAACGCGCCGAGCGCAAGCTTGCAATTGTCCTGTTCAACTTCCCGCCCAATGCAGGTGCCACGGGCACAGCGGCCTTCATGGCGGTGCACGAATCGCTTTATGGCACGCTTCAGCGCCTCAAAGCGGAAGGCTACGACGTTGATGTGCCTGAAAGCATCGATGCGATGCGCAACGCGCTGCTCGAAGGCAATTCGGCCCGTTATGGCTCCGAAGCGAATGTTGCGCACCGCATCCCCGCCGATGAACATGTCGCGCGCGAGCCCTATCTGGCGGAGATCGAAGCCGCGTGGGGCCCTGCTCCGGGCAAGCAGCTTTCCGATGGCAGCCATATTCAAGTGCTTGGCGCGCATTTCGGCAATATCTTTGTCGGCGTGCAACCAGCATTCGGATATGAGGGCGATCCGATGCGCCTCTTGTTTGAAGGCAGCTTTTCGCCCACTCATGCATTCAGCGCCTTCTATCGCTATATTCGCGAAGATTTCGGCGCGCATTCAGTCCTGCATTTCGGCACGCATGGCGCGCTGGAATTCATGCCAGGCAAACAGACAGGCATGACGAACGAATGCTGGCCGGAACGCCTGATTGGCGATCTGCCCAATTACTATCTCTACGCCGCGAATAACCCGTCCGAAGGCATGCTGGCAAAGCGCCGTTCCGGTGCGACCCTGATCAGCTATCTCACTCCAGCATTGTCGCAGGCCGGCCTTTACAAGGATCTCGCCGATCTGAAGGCCAGCGTAGAACGGTATCGGGCCAGCACCGATAAGGCGGAGCGGGATGACCTTGCTTTGCTTATTAAAGACCAGTGCGAAGTGATTGATATCGAATGCGACGATATCGATGATCTGACCAGCCAGCTTTACGAACTGGAGCGGACCTTGATCCCGCACGGGTTGCATGTCTTTGGACACAATCCCGCAGGCGACCGGCGCGACGACATGATCGAAGCGATGCTCGACGCGCAGGTTGAAAGCGGCGATGTCGAGCGGCAAAACGATCGCGACGAGCTTGGCGCGATGCTGGATGCGAGTGACGAATTGGGCTCGCTGATCCATGCTCTGGACGGCACCTATGTCCAACCCGCGCCGGGCGGCGATGTGGTGGTCAATCCCGAAGTGCTGCCAACCGGCCGCAATATTCACGGGTTCGATCCGTTCATCATGCCCTCGCGTTATGCCTGCAAACAGGGCGAAGAGCAGGCCGAGCGTCTGATTGAGCGCCATTGTGCCAGCGGTGAACGCTTCCCTGAAAGCATCGCCATGGTGCTGTGGGGTACGGACAACATGAAAACCGAGGGCGTCCAGATTGCCCAGGTCATGACGCTGATGGGGGCCCGCCCAAGGCGCGATTCCTATGGCCGCCTCGCAGGGGCCGAACTGACCCCGCTGAGCGAACTTGGCCGTCCGCGCATCGACGTGGTGATGACGCTATCCGGTATTTTCCGCGACCTGCTGCCGATGCAAACCCGGATGCTGGCGGAAGCCGCGCTGCTGTCGGCTCAGGCGGATGAACCGCTCGACCAGAATTTCGTGCGCAAGCACAGCCTCGCCCACGCCGAAAAACACGGCTGCGACCTCGAAACCGCTGCCCTGCGCGTCTTTTCGAACGCTGAGGGGGCTTACGGCGCGAATGTGAACCAGATGATTGAAGGCGGCGCCTGGGCCGATCCGGACGAGCTGGCCAATGCGTTCGAAGTGAACAAGGGCTTTGCCTACGGTGTCAAAGGCACTCCGGTGCAACAGCGCGAATTGCTGCAAGCCGCTCTGGGCACAGTCGATTTCACGTACCAAAATCTTGAGAGTATCGAGCTGGGCATCAACGATGTTGATCAGTATGTTGATGGCTTGGGCGGGGTCACCCGCTCCGTCGCCAAGGCCAAGGGCACACATGCCCCGGTCTATATCCTCGATGCGACCCGAGGCAGCGCCAAAGTGCGCACTTTGGGCGAACAGATCGATCTGGAAGCGCGCACCCGCACCCTGAACCCGAAATGGTTCGAAGGCCTGCTGGACCACGGGTATGAAGGTGTGCGCACAATCGAAGGCCACGTCACCAGCACGCTGGGATGGTCGGCCACCACCGGTCAGGTGAAGCCGTGGGTCTACCAGAAGATTTCCGAGACCTTCGTGCTCGATGAAACCATGCGTCGCCGTCTGGCAGAGCTTAATCCGAAAAGCTCCGCCCGGGTCGCCAACCGACTGCTTGAAGCATGCGATCGCCAGTTGTGGGAGCCCGACGAGGAAACTCTCGCCGCCCTGCGCGACGCTAGTGACGAACTCGAAGACCGCCTCGAAGGTGTCTTCGTGGGCGAAGAATAAGGGAGAGGGATCTCAACATGAATATCATGGAAAAAACCGCCAAATTCGGGCAACCTGACGGAGAAGGCTCCGTTCAGGTGCAACTCGACCCAAGTGACAAGATCAAGGGGGCGAAGGTCTTTGCGGTCTATGGCAAAGGCGGGATCGGTAAATCGACCACCTCGTCCAACCTCTCCGCCGCCTTTTCAAAGCTGGGCCACCGCGTCCTGCAAATCGGCTGCGATCCCAAACATGACAGCACGTTCACGCTGACCAAGAAGCTCATGCCGACGGTTATCGACGTGCTCGAAACGGTGGAGTTCCACTCCGAGGAACTGCGCCCGGACGATTACATGTTCGAAGGCTATAACGGTGTGATGTGTGTCGAGGCGGGTGGACCTCCTGCGGGCACAGGTTGCGGCGGATATGTCGTTGGCCAGACGGTGAAGCTACTGAAACAGCACCACCTGCTCGAAGACACCGACGTCGTGATCTTTGACGTTCTGGGCGATGTGGTTTGCGGCGGATTTGCCGCGCCTTTGCAACATGCAGAGCGCGCGCTGGTTGTGGCCGCCAACGATTTCGACAGCATCTTTGCGATGAACCGGATCGTCGCGGCTATCGGCGCCAAATCGAAGAATTACGAAGTGCGCCTTGCTGGCGTGATCGCCAATCGCAGCAAGGCGACCGATGAGATTGACCGCTTCTGCGACGCTATCGGGATGCAGCGGCTCGCGCATTTCCGCGATGTTGATGCGATCCGTCGTTCGCGCCTGAAAAAGTGTACCCTGTTCGAAATGGATGATTGCCCTGAAGTGATTGCCGCGCAGGACGAATATCTGCGTCTTGCGGCGATGCTGTGGGCAGGCGTGGACCCGACCATCGCCGCCCCGATGAAAGATCGCGATATCTTCGATTTTCTGGGGTTTGAATGATGGCCACACGCTCACCAGACACGTTCGAAGCGGATTTCCTGACCCGTTCTCAGGCCCAATCGAAGGCCAAATCAAGGGGCAGCAGGCCGGTCGCTCAGGCCAAAGGCTACGCCGCCAAACGCGAGGCGCTGGAAACCTATTTTGATAGCACCGCGCAAAGGGCATGGATCGATCTGACCTCTGACACCAAAGTCAGCGGCATTCGCGCCACAGTTCGCGCCGGGCGCGATGAAATGCGCTCCACCTTGCTTGACTGGCTGCCCGTCGATCTGCGCCGCACCCTTGTGCTGGATGCAGGCTGCGGCACCGGCGCGCTTACCATTGCCGCCGCCAATCGCGGGGCAGAAATGACGGCGGTTGATGTTGCTGGTGGTCTTGTCGACGTGGCAAGAGAGCGCGCCCCTTCCTTTACCGGACATGGCCGCATCCGCTGGAAGGCGGGCGACATGCTGGACCCTGCGCATGGGACATTTGCGCATGTGGTGGCGATGGATTCGCTGATCCATTATGAGCTCGATGATCTGGTTGACGCGATCCGCGAACTGACAACGCGGTGCACAGGCTCGATCATCTTCACCTTCGCGCCTTACAGTTTCATGCTCGGCACGATGCACAAGGTAGGCAAAGCCTTCCCGAAAAGTGACCGTTCACCCGCCATCGTCCCGATTGCGGAAGATGAATTGCGCGAACGCCTTGGTGTGATTGCAGGCTGGAGCGTCGGACGCACACAGCGCGTCTCCAGCGGCTTCTACACCAGTCAGGCGATGGAGCTGGTCAAGCACGGATGAGCACGAAGCCGCCCTCTACCACCTTCGCGCAAGTCGTGATGGCGTGTCTACCCTTCGCCGATGCGGCGAGCGTGGACCTGCCTTTGTCGCGCCTGCTGCGACTGGCGATGTTTCAGGTGAGCGTGGGGATGGCGACCGTGCTGCTGAATGGTACGCTGAACCGCGTTATGATCGTGGAGCTGGGCGTGCCCACGTTCCTCGTCGCGATGCTAATCGCCGTACCTTTGATTATTGCACCGTTTCGCGCGCTGATCGGGCACAGGTCCGATACGCATCGCTCTGTGCTCGGCTGGCGGCGCGTGCCCTATATCTGGTTCGGCACGCTGATGCAGTTTGGCGGGCTGGCGATCATGCCGTTTGCGCTGATCCTTTTCGCCAATCCCGAAGGCTTTACCGTCGGCACCGTCGCGGCTGCTGCGGCATTCCTACTGACAGGTACCGGCATCCATGTGACGCAGACTGCGGGCCTTGCCCTCGCAACCGACCTTGCGCCTGAGGACAAGCGCCCGCGCGCGGTGGCACTGCTGTATGTCATGCTATTGGTTGGCATGATGCTAGCGGCTTTTGTCATGGGCGGGCTTCTAATCGACTTCTCCAACACGCGGCTGGTGCAGGTTATTCAGGGCGCTGCGGTGCTGACGATGGCATTCAATATCGTCGCCCTGTGGAAACAGGAAGCACGCAACACCGAACTGACCGCGCCTGACCGCGAAACGCCGAATTTCACCGAGCTTTGGAACGCATTTGTGCGTGACGGATCAAACGCGCGGCTGTTGACCGGCATCGGCATCGGCTCTGCCGCGTTTGCGATGCAGGACGCCTTGCTGGAGCCGTATGGCGGCGAGGTCCTGGGGTTGAGCGTTGGCGCGACCACCGGCCTTACCGGCGCATGGGCGATGGGCGCTCTGGTCGGCTTTATGCTTTCGGGCCGCTCGCTCGCAAAGGGCAATGATCCGCTTCGCATTGCGGGAGCGGGCCTTGTCACCGGCATCACCGCATTCCTGCTGGTCGTTTTTGCAGCGCCATTTGCATCTCCAATGATGCTGTTTCTGGGCGCGAGCGCCATTGGCCTTGGCCTTGGCCTGTTTTCTGTCGGCACCCTGATAGAGGCGATGAACCTGGCGCGCAGCGAAACCGCTGGCCTTGCTCTGGGCGCATGGGGCGCAGTTCAGGCAACATGCGCGGGCGCCGGGATCGCCCTGGGCGGTGCGATGCGTGACGTGTTCGCGGCGGCTGCCATCCATTCAGAGGCCGGATCGTCAGCCCTGATCATCGGAGCCACCCGCGCGACCGGTTATACCTCTGTCTACATTTTCGAAATCCTGCTACTTCTTGCAGGCCTCGCCGCGATAGGACCGCTTGTCGGCCGCAATCGCAGAACCGCAACCCCGTCGGGGGAGGACGCAGACACGCCATTTGGCCTGCGTGAATTCCCGACATGACCGCGACCGCCCCACGCAACGGGAAAAGCCGAAGGACAGCCGCACAGATCCACCGGAGGACGACGAAATGACACTTCCTGATACCGTTGGCATTTTGCTCAATAATGCCACCTACCTAGCCGGCGTGTTCGATGTTGCAGAACTCGCATTTTACCTGTTTTTCTTCTTCTTTATCGGTTTGGTAATTTACCTGAACCGGGAAAGCCGCCGTGAAGGCTATCCGCTCGAAGACGAGTTCACCGGGCGCCTTGAGCCCGCTCCGCTGGTTTCACCGGAAAAGAAAGTGTTCAAGCTGCCTCATGGTCGCGGAACCTATGTGCCTGAGAACGGCGCGCGCGAACCGGTTGAAGTTCCGGGTGTTCGCACGTTCAATGCAGGCGGTGCGCCTTACGAGCCGACCGGCAATCCGATGAAAGACGGCATGGGTCCGGCAGCATGGGCAAACCGCGAGGACTACCCCGATCTCACATTCGACGGTCGCCCGCGCATTGTGCCGATCGCCGATTCGCATGAAATCGAGATCGCTCCGAACGATCCAAACATCGTTGGCTGGCCCGTTTACGACGTCAATGTCGAACTCGTTGGCACCGTCACCGATATCTGGGTTGACCAGGCCGAGCACATCATCCGTTACATCGAAGTCGAAACGACTGCCGGTGACAAGGTACTCGCTCCAATGGGCGTCACGGTGGTCCAGACCAAGGGATTGTTGAGCGGTTTCCTGCCTGACAAGCCGGAACTGGTGCAGATCGACGCAATCACAGCGGCACAATTCGCCGATGTCCCCCGCCTTGCCGTTCCCAATCAGATCACACGCCTCGAAGAGGACAAGATCCAGGGCTATTACGGCGGCGGCTACATGTACGCGACAGCTGATCGCGGGGAGCCGTTCCTATGAAACCGGAGAGGGATCATCCGGCCATCACCGAAGCGGACGGGCCGAGCGCCAATGGCGATCCGATGGGCACGCCTGCTTTGGATGAAAAAGTGCTGTGGAAGGGTCGGCCTAACCTGCCGGTCCTTACCCGCACGGCCTTTCACATGGGCGGTTTCGCAGTGTATTTCACACTGTTGATCGGCCTGGCTTTTGTCTTTGGCAATGCAAGCGGGGCTATTTTCCTTGCAGGCCTTGGCATCTTTGGCGCATTGGTATTGCAAGCGATCGCGTGGCTTTGTGCCAGGAGCACGCTGTATATTCTGACCGACACGCGTCTTATCCTGCGGATCGGCATGGCAATCGAAATGCGGATCAACATTCCGCTCAAGCACATCCGTGCAGCGCATCTGAACATGCGCGGCAAAGAGCACGGCGACATCGCGCTGGAGCTGAGCGGTGACCGCTTGCTTGGATACCTGCTGCTGTGGCCGCATGTGCGTCCCTTCAGCTTTAACCACCCGCAACCAATGCTGCGCAGCGTGCCCGATGCGCAAAATGTCGCAAATATCCTTGCCGAGGCATGCTCGCACTTCACCGCGATTGAGCGCAATTTGACTGATGTCAAAGATGCAGCCCCTCAATCGTCTAACCCTGAAAATGGTAAGATGCCGGAAGGAGCCACAGCATGATTGTGCGGACATATGAAGAGGACGAATTCCAGGTCCACAAACTGCCGTTGATTGGCATGGCAGCCGTCGTTCTTATTACCGTGGCGATGACCATGGGTGTGAGCTTTGGCTATTTCGACCGTCAGGCCATTCCCGAAGACATCCGCGCGTCAGAAGGCGTGCAGGCGATTGACTCGCGGACGATCAAATTTGCCGACACCGCCGATGGCTCTGTGCTGGTAACCGACGGCGCGACCGGCGAGGAGCTGGCGTTGTATCCGCAAAATTCCGGCGGCTTTGTCCGGGCAACCGCGCGCGCGCTGATCTATGCACGGCAAGTACGCGGGATCGGTCCCGAAGTGCCGTTCGACCTTGTCAGCTATGACAACGGATCAATGATGCTGCGTGACTCGCAGACCGGCCAGACGGTAGAGCTCGCATCCTTCGGCAGCAGGACGAACGAAGTTTACGAAGACATTCTGAGGGAAGGACGCGAATAATGACACAAGCGATAGCACAGGGATCGGCTATCACTGCCAAGCGGTTTGAAACGCCTTGCACGATTACCGTCGAGCAAAGCCCCGATCACTTTCACGCGCATGTCGATCTTGACGGCGATATTGAAATCGAGCCGGGCGACACAGTGCTCGTCAATGGCTCGCCGATTTCCATCGGCTTTGGCGAAAAGCGCATCTTTCAGCGCAGCGCCACCGTGACACGGGCCGGAGCTCTGAAGCGCGCCTGGATCAAGCTGGCCGCCTATTTCGACCTTGCAGAACTCTACGAAGTCAGCTTCAACGCGGGGAGGATCAAATGAACGCACACACCCAGATCAAGACTCCTGATAGTGCGCCCGAGGATACGGGCCAGGATACAGGTATGATTACCAAGGACGAAGCGATGGAAATCGCGCAGCAGAGCACGATGCTGTCACCCCGCTTTTACACGACGGATTTTGACGCGCTCGACGCGATCGACGTCAGCTTGGTGCGTGAGGAATGGGACGCTCTCATCGAAGAGATGGTGGGCGATCCGAACAAGAAACACTTCAAGCAGGATGAGCGTTTTCACGGCGTCATCGAGAAGCTTGAACCGGAGCTGCGCGCGGAATTCGTGGACTTCATGGTCAGCTCGCTGACTTCGGAGTTTTCTGGCTGCGTGCTCTATGCCGAAATCGCCAAGCGCACCAAGAACCCGGATGTCAAACAGCTGTTCAAGCTGCTGGCGCGCGATGAAAGCCGCCATGCTGGTTTCATCAACGAAGCGTTGAAAGATGCCGGCATCGGTGTTGATCTGGGCTTTCTGACGCGCACGAAGAAATACACTTTCTTCAAGCCGAAATTTATCTTTTACGCGGTCTATCTGTCGGAAAAGATTGGCTATTCGCGCTACATTGCGATCTATCGCCATCTCGCCGCCAATCCGCAGCACAAATTCCACCCGATTTTCGACTGGTTCGAGGAATGGTGCAATGACGAATTCCGCCACGGCGAAGCGTTCGCAATGCTGCTACGCGCAGATCCCAAACTGCTCACCGGCATGAACAAGCTGTGGGTGCGGTTCTTCATCCTGTCGGTTTACGCGACAATGTATGTGCGCGATCACAATCGGCCCGTCTTCCACAAGGCGCTTGGGATTGATCCGACCGAGTATGACTACAGGGTCTTTGACATCTGCAACCAGATCAACCGTCAGGTCTTTCCGGTTGAGGTTGACATTGACAGCCCGGCCTTCCGCGCAACGATGGAAAAACTGCGGCTCGCCGCAGTTCGGATCGAGGAAGGCAAGGAGCAAGGTGGCATCAGCGGTTTTGCCAAGCGCGTAAGCGGCATGGCGGGCGCGGGGTTCAACTTTGCCCGTCTGTATTTTCAGCGTACGCGGCCCAATGCCCTACCTGACACAATCCGGCTTCAGCCCGCATGGTAAGCTGGGATGGTCATATTGTGCCGTTCATTGTGACGGTGATGATCTGGTTCGTGGCAACCGGGCTGGTCGCTTGGGCGGATAATCGCGACAGCGCGACTTTCCCCAAAAGCCTCATGATCGGCGGGATTGGCGGTATCGCCGGTCTCGTCGTGATCCTGCTTGCCTCACAGAGCGTGTCGGATTTTGCGATCTATGCCGCCTTTGTCGGCGCGTTGATGGTGTGGGGCTGGCATGAAATCGGCTTTCTCACCGGTGCCGCCGCTGGCCCGCGCCGCCGCCCGGCAACCGAAGGCGTGCGCGGCGTTGAACGCTTTACCGAAGCCAGTCTGACCGTAATCCATCACGAGGTCGCGCTCGCGCTCACCGCGTTGTTGCTGATTTCGCTGTCGTGGAACCTGCCCAACCAGATTGGCGCGACGGTGTTCGTCATGCTGTTCGGCCTCAGGCTGTCTGCCAAGATAAATATGTTTATCGGCGTGCCAAATTCGACCGCCGAAATGCTCCCGCCGCATCTGGCATATCTCAAGACCTATTTCGGGCCCAACCACATGACCGCACTGTTGGCGGTATCGATCATGGCGATCATCGCGGTTGCGGTCTGGTTCGGGTCCTTGGCGATGTCTGCACCATTGGGCAGCGCTGAAATGGTGGGCGCGAGCCTGCTGACGACTTTGTGCCTGCTGGGCGCGCTGGAGCACGTATTTCTGGCGCTGCCGTTTCGCGACGGGATGTTGTGGGGATGGGCTTTTCGCCGGGTTCCCGCAGCTTCAACGGCGGCCAGCACGACCAATACAATTGACATAGACGACTGAATTGACGAGCAACGCCCTGGAGGGGGAAGACTGATGGATTACGAGGGTTTTTTCGAAAGCGAACTGGCGAATGTCCGCGAGGAGGGGCGCTATCGCGTCTTTACCGATATCAAGCGGCATCGCGGACGCTTCCCTCACGCGACCCGGTTCCTGGAAAGCGAGGAGACACAGGCAGTCACCGTCTGGTGCTCCAACGACTATCTTGGAATGGGTCAGCACCCCGATGTGCTCAAAGCCATGCACGACACGCTGGATGAATGCGGCGCGGGTGCGGGCGGCACGCGCAACATCTCGGGCACCAACCACTATCACGTGGAATTGGAAGCAGAACTGGCCGATCTCCACGGTAAGGAAGCCGCGCTGCTCTTCACCTCGGGCTATGTTTCGAATTGGGCAGGCCTTGGCACGCTGGCTTCGCGCATCCCGGGCTGCGTGGTGTTCTCTGATGAGTTGAACCATGCGTCCATGATCGAAGGCATTCGCCATTCCAAAGCGCAACGACGCATCTGGAAGCACAATGATCCAGCTGATCTGGACCGGCATCTGAGCGAATTTCCGGCAAGCGTTCCCAAACTGGTCGCATTTGAAAGCGTCTATTCGATGGACGGCGATATTGCCCCCATCGCAGAGATTCTGGACGTCTGTGAGAAACACGGCGCGATGACTTATATCGATGAGGTTCACGCGGTTGGCCTGTATGGTCCGCGGGGCGGCGGGATTGCAGAGCGCGAAGGCCTGATGGACCGGATCGACGTGATCGAAGGCACACTGGGCAAGGCCTATGGCGTAATGGGCGGCTATATCGCAGCGTCCAGCAACCTGGTTGATTTCGTGCGCAGCTTTGCCAGCGGCTTTATCTTCTCGACCGCTCTGCCCCCCGCTATAGCAGCTGGCGCAGCCGCAAGCATCCGTCATCTCAAAAACAGCGATGCAGAGCGTGAGCTTCAGCGTGAGCGCGTGGCATCGGTGCGGCGCAGGCTCGACATGCTCGGCATCCCCCATCTGGCTAATCCCAGCCACATCATTCCGGTGATGGTGGGCGATGCGAAGAAGTGCAAAATGATCAGCGACTGGCTGATGGACAATCACGGCATCTATGTGCAGCCGATCAACTATCCCACTGTGCCGGTTGGTACAGAGCGTCTGCGCATCACGCCCTCACCCGTCCATGATGAAGGTGACATTGACAGGCTGACCACTGCACTCAGCGAAATCTGGTCGCAATGCGAACTGGCCCGGCTGGCCACAGCGGCATAGATTAATCGGCCAGCAGACTAATCGGACAGTAGACTTGTCGGACGGAGCAGCTTGGGTTTATCCATGCCGCTCTGTCCGCTTTCGTTTTTGAAATCTAAATGCCTTCCAAGGGCTGGTCGGCCTAGAGCACCCGTAAACGGGACCGAATGGTGGCGGTGTGAGGCGAGTGTTGGCGCAGCGCATCCCCCTTCCCATTTCCCTATTCCAAAGCATAGCGTGATGCGATAGCTTTTCGGTTCGCCGCACGCTGTGCGCTTTTAGCGCGCTGCGACGGCATGAACCAAAAAGGAGCAGATCCCCATGCGAAGATCCCTTTTGAATTGCGTCGCCCTGAGCAGTTTCGTGGCTGTTGCAGCCTGCGGCGGAAACGCCGCCGAGGAGGAAACAGCAGGCGACACAGCAGCCGCCGCACCGGACACTCCAGACGCTCCGATGCCGCCTGCTCTCCCGTCTATGCCCCCCGACGCTCCCGAAGTCACAGAAGTGGCCTTTGCCGACCTCACCGGTGACGCATCAAACGGCGCCAAGGTTTTCGTGAAGTGCAAGACCTGCCACGTGCTTGAAGACGGTGTAAACCGCGTTGGCCCCCACCTTTATGGCGTTGTCGGCCGCACGGCGGGTTCGGTTGAAGGTTTCAACTATTCACCTGCAAATGCGGAAAGTGGCATCACCTGGAGCACGGATGTGTTGTTCGAATATCTCGAAGCTCCGCAGACATATCTCAAGGGTACGCGCATGGCGTTTCCGGGGATCAAGGATGCGCAGGAACGCGCCGACCTTATCGCCTATCTCGAAGCGAACGGCGAAGTCTGAACCATCCCGGCCCGAAATCCGAACCGACAAGCAAAAAGGGCGGCGTGGTTTCCCACGCCGCCCCTTTTTTTGCAATGAAGCGGTGTCTTAGAGACCGGCTTCTTCGAACAGTTCGCCGAACTCACGACCGGCGAGACCCGGGTGGTTCACGCCCTTGGCAGCTTCCACATTGTCGCCGCCTTCAACCACGATCATGCCGATCATGCCAGCAGCATAATGCGGAACACACTTGTAACCGTAGACGCCCTCTTTCGGGATCACATAGGTGACTTCTTCGTTGATCTTGCCTTCCCAACCAGTGACGCCGGCAGGGATCATGCCTTCGATCGAAGACGACTGGTGCGTCGGATCGGTCGGGATGAACTTGATCGTGTCACCGACATTGGCAGTCACGAGGCGCGGCTTGAAGACCTG
>JGI12109J20283_10489813_pt1 | contig 84841 bp, 60 predicted proteins | sample ElkSlonscriptome_12_FD_20283 | JGI IMG/M metagenome (IMG submission 20283) | reverse complement strand
GAATCACACCGATAGTAGTGCCTTCGGCCGCCACGATTTGCACCCCTGGGCGTGCACCGCACCAGACGTTGCCCTCTACATCGCAGCGTATGCCATCGGCAGAAGTGACATTGCTGGAACCAGGCAGGGTAAGCTGGGCGAAGCGGCGACCGTTGCGCAGCCTTGCCCCGTCCACGTCCCAGACTTTGATCTCGCGGCCACTGCCCGTATCGGCCACATAGAGCAGGCTCTGGTCCGGCGAGAAACAGAGCCCATTGGGTGCGCCGATTTCATCGGTCACCCGGGAAATACGCCCATCGCTAGCATCAACCCTGTAAACCGCATTCGGCTGTTCGGAGTCGGCGCGGTTGCCTTCGTAATTACCTCGTATGCCATAGGGCGGATCGGTAAACCAGATGGAGCCGTCGGCCGCCACAACCGCATCGTTAGGCGAGTTCAGGGGACGACCCTCATAACTATCGGCGATGACAGTGACCGATCCATCATATTCGTATCGTGCCACCCGGCGGCCGCCATGCTCGCAGGAGATCTGCCGGCCCTCTCGATCAAAGCTATTGCCATTGCTGTTTCCGGAAGGCTGCCGAAACACCGTGACCCGGTTGTCGTCTTCGATCCACCGAAGCTGGCGGTCGGAAGGAATGTCACTCCAGACCAGGTAGCGGCCCACCCCGTTCCAGGCCGGGCCTTCGGCCCACAGGGTACCGGTGTGCAGCCGCTGGATGGGTGTGTTGAAAGGAATATAGCGCTGAAAGCGCGGATCGAGGGCAATCATATCCGGATCCGGATAACGCAGGGGGGTATTGCCGGACCAGTCCCGGGGCTCGGCATTCGACAGCGGCGTCTGAGCCCGCGCCAGCAGGGGAAGCGTGGCGGTGGCCAGGGCCGTGGTGAGCAGGTCGCGTCTTTTCATGCTGCCCTCTGTTTTTATTATTCAGGCACTTATTTTTTAGGTTGCGTGTATTTTCCAGGCACTACTGGATCAGCAACCTCAGGTTTAAAGTAGCGTAAATTCCCGGTCGCTACAAAGGGAACTAAAGCTTCTTTAATGATCCAGTACTAGAGAAATCCGCTAATTCAGGCGAATCTCTTGGCTGCCCCAGCTTCTGTCTGCTTCAAATGGAACTGGAGACTGGCTGCCAGTTTTGGTCCAGTCATTTATCTATTTATCTATTTATCTATTTATCTATTTATCTATTTATCTATTTATACATACAACCAGCCCGCTCCGCACGCCGAGTCGAGCCGGTCGGGAATGTGGGCGAGAGCAGTCTGATCAATCTGTTACCTGAGGCACGGCCTCCAGCAGCATCGGGATCATCTCGCGCAGCGCCTCGCCACCGGCGCGCGAGCCAGTGTATTTGCCGATGCGCACGATCACCAGGCCGTGGCTGGGAATGATGTTGGTGCTTTGCCCGCCGGCGCCGCGCATGTGATAGGCCAGGAAAGGTCCGCCCTCGTCGCTGATTGATTCCGTAATCCAGAAAAAAGCGCCGCCATAGATTCTGCGGCCGTCGCTGTCCCAGGCCGGTGCCACCGTACTCGCGTAGTCGACGTAGCCCTCCGGCAACAGTCGCTCGCCGTTCCAGACGCCGTCCTGAAGATACAAATTGCCGAGTCGGGCCCAGTCGCGGGCCGACATGAAGGCCAGTCCCTGGCCGAGGAAATTGCCATAGGGGTCAGTCTCGATCAGCGCGCTGCGGATCCCAAGTTTGTCGAACAGCGCTCGTTGCGGAAAGCTGTGGTAGTCGTCGCCGCGCGCTTCCACCGCCAGCCTGATCAGATAGCTGGTTAGTACCGGATCAGTGTTGCGGTAGCGCCCGACGGTGTTGGGCGGATATTCCAGCGGTCGGGTGGCGGCGTAGCGATAGGAATCGACGCCGCCGGTGTAGAGATAGAAATGATCGGCGTAGGTCTCGGGATCATAGTCGGGATCAGAGGGCGCGTTGATCATGATGCCGCTGGACATGCGCATGACGTCGCCGATGCGGATCTGCTGCCGAGGATCATTGGGATCCTGCTGCCATTCCGGAATCGGGGCTTGCTGCCAAAGCTCATAGGCGCCCTGCTGGATGAGTACACCCATTAGAGTGCCGGTGAGGCTCTTGGTCATCGACCAGCTTTCCAGCGGCGTGCTGATTCCCACCTCATCGCTGTAGCGTTCGCCGATGATCTGGCCCTGGTAGGTCACCACCAGCCCCAGGGTTCGGGCTTCGGCGGGTCCAAAGCCCACGTCGATCGCGCCTTCGATAGCGGTCCTGTCGACTTCTTCTGGCCAGGCGTCCGCAGCCACCACATCGCCCATGGGCCAGGGCATGGAATCGGCGGGAGGCAGATTTGGTTCGATTACCGACGGCGTGAAATTCAGTGTTTCCCCGCCCATGGGCCTGGTCACGCAACCCTGACTGCCGTGGCGAGTGGCCGTGCGCGTCACGCCGTCTGGCAATGTCAGTGACACCGTCTGTCGTTCCCGGTCGATACGGGTGTCCACCACGTACTGACGCTGATCGAAGGGCGAGATAAAGCCGCCGACGTTGGCGGCGGCGTCCTCGGGATCGAGGCCGGTAATGAATACCGCAGAACACAGGATCTTGGCGTAACCCGCAGTATAGTGATGCAGCGCCTCGCCTGGCGGCGGTACGTAGTCATTGTCCAGGCGAAAGTAATCGGCACGGGCATTCATGCTCTCAGCCGAGCCGTCACTGACAGGAGGCTCGGGCTCGATTTCCGCTGCCTGGGCAGAAAGCGCCAGCGTCGACAATAAAACAATACACGGAATAATTGTGTTGATCGGCGATTTTTGCTTCATAGTTGCATCCCAGTTAGAGCTTTTTCACCTTGCTGACTCTGCGGAAGGTTACGCAGGTCGATTAGGGTTGATAGTACTCGATTGGTTTACACAAGTCCTAGAGGNCGTGGCCATCAATCTAATACCTGCGCGAAGCCCGCTCCCTCTGTCACCATAGCCTGCCAAAGACCAGATGAGGCAGCCTTTAGCTGAGCCGTGCACTAAATCGGAAGAGTAAGGAAACAAATGCCAATTAGTCCGCTGCGGTAAATGAGCGCTGTTTTGTTCCTATGACTCATTAACTCTTCCTGTTCAAGTGGTTACCAGATCAAAAGATCTGCGATCGAGACCCTTAGCTGTAATCGATTCGGTGAACGGCACCAAGGCTCTCTAGATTCTCATTTTTTAAGGTGTCGCGGAATCCCGGTTCTGCGCAGAAACTCTGCTCCGCTATAGGGGGACCCAAAGTCAATGGGGCAATTGCGTCCCTATTGCTCTGTCCCGTGTGCGACCAATCTTATTGATCTGCAGTCCCGGTTTCATTGCGCGCTGATCCACGACAGCCTGATACCCTATACGCGTTTTAAAGACATTGGAATACTCATGTCGCTACCCCGATAATTCGAGCCATTATGAATGTGTAGTTTCTCCAGAGAGAGTCCATGACCCTAGACCCCTGGCTTATTGTGATTGCCGCCACCGCCCTTAGTCTCACTGCAGTGGGGCTGCTGTTTCAGTACTTGCGCCAGTCGGTAATGATTGCCTATCTGGTAACTGGCGTGCTGCTGGGCCCCCATGTTATCGGTGTCTTTTCTGACCCCACGGTACTGGATCCCATGGCGGGTCTGGCGCTGGTGCTGCTGCTGTTTTTTATTGGTCTGGAGGTGGATTTAAGGCAGCTGACCGCGCAGTGGCGGGTAGCGCTTCTGGGTGCACTGCTGCAGGCGCTGGTGAGTGTCGGGGTGGTATGGGTCGTGGGCCAGTGGTTGGACTGGCCCTTAGCGCGCGTCATATTAATGGGATTTGTGATTACCCTGTCGAGCACGCCGATCGTGATGCGGACGTTATCCGATCTGGGCCTGCTCAACTCCAGAGTAGGCGCCAATGTAGTGGGCGTGCTGGTGGCCCAGGACCTGCTGGCTATTCCCATGCTTATCGTGCTTGGTTTGTTTCAGGGGGAAACCCCGTCTGCGGCGACAATATGGCTGCAGGTCGCTTCTGTTCTGCTGCTGGTCGGCCTGATCATCATGGTCGTGCGTCGCGGCGGTTTTCCGACACCTTTTTCTAGTCGCATTGAACAGAGCCGGGAAATGCAGGTGATGGCGGCTCTGGCCTTCTGTTTCGGAACAGCACTCATAACGGGCTTAATGCAGCTTTCTGTTGTGCTGGGAGGATTCCTTGGTGGCCTGCTGGCGCGATTGTCTAATTCCATGGATTGGGTCCGATCTGCCCTAGAGCCATTCAATTTTGCCCTGGTGGCGGTATTTTTTGTCTCCATCGGCGTACTGATCGATCTTGATTTCCTGTTTTCCAACTTCGCCGTCTCCGCCGGGCTGACCCTGCTCGCCCTGGTGCTGAATACCATTATCAATACGCTGACCCTAAGAGTCCTGGGGGAGAGCTGGCTGGATTCCTTTCGCGCTGGGGCCAGCCTCGCGCAACTGGGAGAGTTTGGATTTGTGCTCGCGGCATTGGGTCTGGCCACCGGGGTTATCGTCAATGAAGGCTATCAGTACGTGTTGGCGGTGACGGCATTAAGCTGGCTGATCAGCCCGCTGTGGATCGTTGGAGTGGAAAAGCTGTCGGCTCGCCTGGCAACCGAAGGGGGAACCTAAATCAGCCGGAAGCTTCCCAAAGGGTAGACAGGTCATAGGCTGATTTTTCTGGCAAACAGCCACCGGTTGACTGCTAAGGAGCCTTCTCAATTAGGTGAAACTCAGATGGTCGCGATTCTCAAACAAGGCGAAGCGGCAACCGTACTCCATTATCAGAGCTACGCCCGATGTGGGAAGCAAACTTAACTCTACTTCCACTTTGACTTCCATGGCCACGCTGCCGGCAAGACTATCGGGCGAATGTTGGAATAGCTGAACGGCGTTCCAGGCAGCAAAGATAATCTGATGCAGCCGATAGCGCTTGCTCTTATAGACTCAATGCACAAATTACGTTTCCGAAAGGACTCAGTGCTGCTACCAACGAAATTGGAAGAAGAACAGCAGTTGCATGCTGAATCGCTGCCCTGTCAATGCTTATGTGGGGCGCTCAGTCGGAAGCGTGGGTAAACTTAACGAAAAAAAACCCGCGCCGAATAATCGGCACGGGTTTAAAAGAGAGCCATGATTTCGGCGCTCCGAGGTTAGCGGCTTAGACTAGACTACTCTGCGTCGCAGGCCTGCCAGGCCCAGCAAGCCCGAACCCAGCAGAAACAAGATGCCCGGCTCAGGGACTGTTCCGTCCGGTACTGTATCGGTGAACGAGTTGGCCGCTATAAAGACTGCAGAGTCCCAAACACTGTCGCCCCCATCCGCAATGGCGAACGTCATGGAGTGAGTTCCGGCACTCAGACCCAGGGCCGAGGCTGTGAATGCATCGGTAAAACCGTCATAGGCCAGGTCGAAAAACGGACCGCCATCATTCAGGTCGTTATTATTGAAAGAGGCACAGTTATTGTCTGCGGAGCTGAACGGATTGCCACAGTTCACTGTGTCGATGGAAACAAAATCGCCGTTCGGTGCCAGTGCGATATTTGTGCCGTCCACTAGCAAGGCAAACACGTCGTTGACCCCAGCATTGATGAATTCGTTGTATTCCTCAGAAGCGAAAATAAAATCGAAAAACACATCGCCGCCGGTGGTTTCAAAGTCAAAAGACAGGACCGCCTGATCGTTGGTAGCTAGACCCCCGATTGCTTCAAGTTCCGCATTGCTTCCAGAGTTAGTAGTTGTACTCGAATTGTCTGCGCTGTTTGTGGAAGTCGGTAACAGAGCCGAGCCGGTCGTCAAAATGATACCCGAATCGAAACCAAGACCGGCAGCGATACCGCCGCTGAACACACCCGACTGATTTGATACGCCTATATAGTTTTCACTACCAGCGGTTACTGTAATGCCGGCACCCAGAATCTCGTCAATCAAATCTGTCGCACTAGAAGTGGGAGTAACAACCAAAGGTGTCGCCGCCGCAGCCGCGCTCAATCCCAGCAGCGAAACGGTAGCGGTAGCCTGTATAAGTTTTCTCATTGTAGTTTCCTTGAATCGTCTTATGAGTGGAGTTGGATATTCTTACTGAGAGGCACTTGCGTCCTCATAATTGTAGGAATAGCTTGCAATCTGGATGCCAAAATCCTAAGATGCTGATATAATTATTATTTTTATTCATTCGATTCTTCTAAAGCCTTTAAATGTAAATTAAATTGACAGTTTTAGTAGGTTTTCTGCTTGCTGAAGTCAGATTNATTTACAAATTTTCTTACAGCCAGAATCTTACAGCTAGAGACGGGCCGAGCACTTCCGTCACTTTCCCGGAAGCTCCTGCCCGGAAGCTCCTGAACGGTGCCGATATTGCTGCTTCACTCCTGACCTAGGGTCGCCAGTTGCCTGCTGGATCCCGTCTGGCGAAGGCTGGCTGAGTCGCACAAAGGCAGTAACAGAGGTTGTGGTCGGTTTCTAAGCTGCACCGAATCACGTATCTTGTGGAACCACGCTGGCAATTTATTACTGCCCCGTCTGATTGAGCGGCCGCCATGGAATATTGGCCTATGCCAGACAGCCTTGCGGCCTTTCGGGCAAGGAGGCCTTGAGCTTTGTCTCCTGCGTGGAGTGGGCATATCGAAGAGGAGAGCACAATGGCCTATTCACTGATTGGCAAAGATTTCACGCCGCCCGATGTGCATGGCAAGGTCACCGGCCGGGCCAAATTTGCCGAGGACTTCGCCGTCGACGGCATGATCTATGCGCGCCTGCTTACCAGTCCCATACCCCATGCCCGGGTGGTCGGCTTCGATGTATCGCGGGCCCTGCAGCTTCCCGGAGTGATTGCGGTCATGACCGCCGATGATGTGCCGGTTCAGGCCAATCTCGCCAACCCTATCCTTACCTTCGAACCAGCCTACGTGGGTGATCCGATTCTGGCTGTGGCCGCCGTTGATGAAAAAACGGCAGAGGATGCCATCGAAGCGATTTCCCTGGAGTTCGAAAGACTGCCTTTCGTCACCGATCCAATAGACAGCCTGGCAAGCAACGGTGCCGAGGCTCGACTGCAGGGAAATGTGGGCAATTCCTCCATGGAGGATGATTTCCGCTCTGTGCACTGGAGTCGTGATCAGATGACGGCGCTCGAACGGGGCGAATTACCGGAAGGTGCCTTCGTTCGCGAATGGACGGTCGGAGATCCGGAAGCCGGTTTCAATGCCGCCAGCTATATCATCGACGAGAGTTTCGTCACCGCCAGCCACTCCCATCATTCCATGGAACCGCGCTCGGTCCTGAGCTACTGGGAGAACGGCAAATGCTATGTCTACGGCTCCAGCCAGAGCCAAAGTTTTCCGGTGCCTAATCTGGCACGGTATATCGGCATCGAACCGGAAGATCTGGTCTTTATCGCTGAATACTGCGGTGGTGGATTTGGTTCCAAGGGTTCCGGTTATCCCAGTATGTCGATCCCGGCGCATCTGTCACGCCTGACCGGGCGCCCGGTAATGCTGCGGGTCTCCCGCGAAGAAGAATATTACATCGGCTCTGCCCGCCATGGCTTTCAGGGCAGGGTGAAAATGGGCTTCCGCCCGGACGGTCGTATTACTGCAGTCGATCTTTATATCATCCAGGACAATGGCGCCAATGCGGGGTTTTCCGATTGGCTGTCGTCGGGTGATGCTATGACGCTGGTATACACACCGCCTAACATGCATTATCGGGGAATTCCGGTGTTTACCAATACCCCGCTGCGGGGAGCTCAGAGAGGACCCGGCCAGAATCAGCTAGCCGTTGCCATCGAACCCCTCATGGATAAGGCGGCCAAAGAGTTGAATCTGGACCCGCTGGAGATTCGCCGCATCAATGCACCGGCGCATGATGCCGGTTATGGCTCCTATCAAAGCAGTATCACCAGTTCCTACATGCCGGAAGCACTGGCCATGGGCGCTGAACAATTCAACTGGGCGCAGAAGCGTGCTAGCAGCGGACAGCGTAACGGCAGCAAGGTGATCGGCGTCGGTGTCGGCCAGGCCTACCATTCTGCGGGCAGCAATGGATTCGATGGCCTGGTGCGAATCACGCCCGATGGAAAACTGCATATCCATACCGGAGTGGGTAACCTGGGCACCTATTCCCATTCAGCCACATCGCGGGTGGCGGCGGAGGTGCTGGGTTACGACTGGGAAAATTGCGTCGTTGAACGTGGTGACAGCCGCAAACATCTGCCCTGGAACCTAGGCCAATTCGGCTCCAACACCTCGTTTACTATGACGCGTACCAATTACGTGGCGGCCATGGATGCGCTGAACAAGCTGCTTGAGATCGCGGCGTCCGAACTGGGTGGCACAACGGAAGATTACGAGGTACACAGTGAACGGGTATTCCGAAAATCGGATCAGTCCGTGGGTATGAGTTTCGCGGAGGTGGCACAGGCTGCAATCGAGCGGGGAGGTCACTACGACGGATCCGAGTATCCCGAAGACATCAATGTGATGACAGCGAATTCGGTTCGGGCGCTGGCTGGCACCGGTCTGATTGGCGTGGCGAGGGACAACCTGGAAAAACAGGGCACGGTGCCTGCACTGGCGGCTGGCTTTATCCAAATCGAACTCGACGTTGAGACTGGCAAGTACGAGATTCTCGACTACCTGGGAGTGGCCGACTGCGGCACGGTGATCCACCCACGGGGGCTGGAAAATCAAATCCGGGGCGGGGCCGTAATGGGGTTTGGTATGGCGGGCTTTGAGCGTCACGTGTATGACCCGCAGAATGGCCTGCCGGCAGCTACCGGTTTGCATCAGGCCAAAATCCCGACCTATCTCGACGTGGGACTGGAGCACCAAGCATCGGCGGTGGATTTGCCTGATCCGCAAAATCCAGTTGGTGCCAAGGGTGTGGGAGAACCGTTGCAGGGCTGCGCAGCCGCAGCTTTAATCTGTGCCATCGCGGATGCCCTGGGCGGGCACTATTTCAATCGCGCACCGGTCACGGCGGATATGATTGTCAGTGCTGCCGCCGGTCATGGATTCAGTGAGCGAGGCCTGCGCACCAACATCACTTGAGCCGCAAGGGTGTTAGGGGCTTATCGCCATCGCAAAGAAGTTTCGCCAGATAATCTGAGCGTGATGTCACTGTCGTGTGGTCCACAAGTGGATCCAGGTGCAAATTTCCATCCGGGCCCGGCAATCCTATTCGCACTCAGAACTCTGGCCCGAAATGACGCCAGATCGATTATCGAGTTCCACAGGTAACTTGACTCAGCATTTAATTGCGTCGGCAAGTGGCGTTAACTCTTCTTCAAAATTCTGGCCAGGTAGAGCAATACAATAGCGCCGAGGGTGGCCATGATAATGGTGCCAATCAGGCCTGTGGCGCTCAGGCCAAGTAGGTCGAACAATACCCCGCCAAGCAGGGCGCCGATGATGCCCAGAACCAGATTGCCAACGAGGCCAAAGCCTCGGCCTTTGACCAGAGTGCCTGCAAGCCAGCCCGCAATGGCGCCGATAAACAGGATCACTATAATTCCAGTTGCTTCCATTTTTCCTCCATTTTCCCTCTGAATTTTCTCATCGCGCGCTAGCGCTGCCCATTAGTTTGCCAATTTCGCAGTCCTTCTGCGCGCAGTCAACGCTATAGCACCAGCGACTCAAGAATCAGTCGTTGTTAGCACTGTCTGGGCGAATTGGGCTGTGCATTCCCGTTCGTACAGAAGCGATTGAATCCGATTTAACTGCTTCAGCGAATACAATGGCAAGCAGCCGGCCGGCACCGGTCGGTTCGTGCAAGCCTCTGAAAACTCTGTGTTGGCACTTACAGCAGGGCGCCGCTGCCGAACAGTTTCGTGATCCTGGCCTAGGCGCGACCAGGCAGCTGTGGGCTAGCGTTGGTAAACGATCTATCGCGGGATTGAAGCAGTGAAGGCTTGAGTGATTGAGAAAGCGAAAGCTAGTGAGGCCTTAAATCAGTTTCTCGGACCGCGTTGCGCTCATCAGCCTGTATTCGCTGAGCCGGAAACCTATTGCCTGGACCGGAGCAGCACTGGCAATTCTTTAGAACTCTCACTAGCATGGGGCACCAATGTGAACGTCGCTGTTGGCGCTTTATTACGGCGCCTAGGCGGTTTCTACGCTCGCTGGCTTGTCTGGCCCTGACTGGGCTACGGAGTAAATCGTGTTCAGGCTCTTTGTATTAGTGATCGCACTCGCCACAACCTGGATCGTGTGGTCGGGTAACTTCAAGCCTCTGCTGCTTGCCCTCGGCGTTATCTCTGTGGCGCTAACGCTGCTGATCTCGCACCGCATGCGCCTGACGCGGCGCGAGTTTTTTACTCTGGACCTGATTCCGCGCATGCTCGCCTATTGGGGTTGGCTGCTGCTGGAAATCGTGAAGTCCAACTTTACAGTTGCCAAAATCATTCTCTCGCCGCGCCTTCCCATTGCACCCACCCTGATTACCATCAAGAATCCCTGCGCCGGCTTCATCGGTCAGGCTACCCTGGCCAACAGTATAACTCTGACACCTGGCACGCTTACGGTAGATGCCCATGAGGGAGAGTTTCGGATTCACTGTTTGACTATGAAGGCGGCCGACGATGTTGTCTCGGGAGACATGGATGGGCGTGTATTGAAAGCGCTGGGCGCACACTGATGTTCCTGGGCGCGTTTTTTGCCATAGCCATCACCATGATGTTGGCATTGGTCCGGGCTATCCTCGGACCTTCGGTCTACGACCGTGTGCTGGCGATGAATATGTTCGGTACCAAGACAGTGCTGCTGCTGGCGGTAGCCGCATTCGTTATGGGTCGACCGGATTTTATAGATATGGCGCTGGCCTACGCCCTGATTAATTTCATTGGCGTGCTAGCGGTATTGGAGTTCTCCTATGCTCGGCGCACGCGCCGCGACAGTGAAACACAGTCGGAGTCTTCACGTTGAGTGTCGCGGATTTTTGCAGTGCACTGATGTTTCTTGGCGGCGGCTTCTTCGTGCTGGTGGGCGGAATCGGCGCTATCCGCATGCCAGACCTGTTCACCCGCATGCATGCCTCCAGTCTGACCGATACTCTGGGCAGCCTGCTGATCCTGGGGGCACTGGCGCTGCAGTCCGGGTTTGATCTGACGACGCTGAAGCTGGGAGTTATTGCCATTTTTCTGGTGTTTACCAGCCCGATCTCGGCTTATGCGCTGGCGAATGCCGCACTCAATGCGGGCCACAACCCGAAAAACATAAAGGAAGATCTGACGGAAACCGGTCCGGGGGTCACGCCATGATCCAGCTCATGATCATGTTTCTGCTCAGTGTGCTGGTGATCACTGCAGTTGCCGTGGTGCAGGCACGCAATCTTTTTGCTTCGGTCATGCTGATGGGAATTTTCAGCCTGTTGATCGCGGCCGTGTTTTTTTTGCTGGATGCCGCCGACGTGGCGCTCACCGAGGCCGCAGTGGGCGCGGGGATCGCCACCGTGCTAATGCTGTCGGCACTGGCCCTGACCGATGAACAAGAGCGACTGCCGCGGCAGCGTAATTTTCTGGCGCTGCTGGTGGTGTTGATCACTGCGGGCACGATCCTCTATGCCACCTTCGATAAGCCGGCCCTGGGGGATCCGGAGGCGCCGGTGCAGCAGCACATTGCACCGCAATACATCGAGATGACTCGGACGCTTGTCGATATTCCCAATATCGTCACCGCTGTCCTGGGAAGTTTTCGCGCTTACGATACCCTGGGCGAGGTGTTCGTAGTCTTTGCTGCGGGTATCGGCGTGGTGTTCCTTCTTGGCTCGGGCTCGCCTGTGGGCAGGGTGGCGCCACCCCCACCGGATATGACACCGGAAGGACTGCGCACGCACCAGCCGCTGCGAATCATGGGCAAAGTGGTCATTCCCTTCATTGTGCTCTTTGCTTTATACGTGCAGTTCCACGGTGAATATTCGCCGGGAGGAGGATTTCAGGCAGGAGCCTTGTTTGCGGCGGGTGTCATTCTTTATGGCCTGCTGGAGGGTGAAAGCAGGGCGCTGACGGTAATCCCACCCAACATCCTGCGCTACATGGCAGCCGGTGGCGCGCTGATTTTCAGTGCAACTGGCGTGGTAACGATCCTGCTCGGAGGGGATTTTCTGCAGTATGAGGTGCTTTCCGAAGATACGGTGCAGGCGCAGCAGTTAGGCATCATCATCATCGAAGCCGGTGTCGGCATAACGGTTGCCGGCGTGTTGCTGCTGATTTTTCATGCCTTCGCGGCCAGGGACGACCTGTGAGCGCCATCCTTGATCTGTTCAACTACTGGGTCTTCGTACTCCTGCTGGTCATTGGTTTCTATGCCGTCATTGCCCGCGACAACCTGATCAAGAAACTCCTGGGCCTGTCCATCTTCCAAGCCGCCGTCTTCCTGCTTTTCATCTCTATAGGCAAGGTGAACGGCGGCACCGCGCCGATAGTCATGGATGGGAACTGGAACCAGCTTTTTTCCAATCCGCTGCCTCAGGTGCTCATACTCACCGCCATCGTTGTCGGTATTTCTACTTTGTCTCTTGGCCTGGCTATAGTAGTCCGTATCAAGGAAGCCTACGGAACGATAGAGGATATCGACTCTCAGCCCGGCGATGCCGAGCGTGATTCTCAGGAGCAGGTGGAGCCCCGGCAATGAGTCTTACCGAGCAACTGCCCGCCCTTCAGGTGGTTGTGCCGCTATTGAGTTCGGCGCTGATTTTCCTGCTTCCCAATGCGCGCCTGAGCTGGCTGGCCGCGGTGGTGGTCAGCGCCATGAGCTTCGCCATCGCCATAGCACTTGGCAACCAGGTCATAGAAAATGGACCCGTCAGTTACGCCATGGGTGGGTTCGCCGCACCCTATGGCATTGAGCTGCGGCTGGATTCCCTGAGCGCCATTCTCCTGCTTGTGGTGACCGCCGCTTCCACCCTGGCACTGCTGGCGGGCCGCTGCAGCCTGACCCAGGACGTCGGGGAAGAGCGCCTGTCGACTCTGTTAGCCGCCTGGTTGTTGGCTCTGGCCGGGCTGGTGGGCATCCTGATCAGCGGCGATGCCTTCAATATTTTCGTGTTTATGGAAATTTCTTCCCTGGCCACCTACATCCTCGTAGGTGGGGGACCGAGCCGGGAGGCGTTGCCGGCAGTCTTCAAATATCTGATTACCGGTACGGTAGGCGCCACTTTTTATCTGATCGGCGTCGGCATGGTCTACATGATGACCGGCACTCTCAACATCGCCGACATGGAGCAACGGCTGGCCGCAGTGGGTGACACCAATGTGGTCTTTGTTGCTGCCGGTTTCATGACTATCGGGCTTGCGCTCAAGGCCGCCATTTTTCCTTTGCACGCCTGGCTGCCCAATGCCTATACCTATGCGCCGAATATTGTCACTGCCTTTATCGCCGCCTGTTCCACCAAGGTCGCACTGTATGTGCTGTTACGCATGGACTTCTTTGTTTTTCAGCAAAACCTGATAGACCATCAATTCCAGTTCAGGTTTTTTCTCATGCCTTTGGCAGTACTCGGTATTCTGTTTGGCTCTATCGCCGCCATTTTTGAGGACAATCTGAAGCGCCTCCTGGCTTTCTCCTCGATAGCGCAGATTGGTTACATCCTGCTCGGCGCCAGCCTGATTTCCATCAGCGGCTTTACCGCTGCTGTCCTGCACCTGTTCAATCATGCTTTGGCTAAGGCAGCACTGTTTCTGGCCGTGGCCTGTCTGGGTATGCGGGCTGACAGTCTGCAGCTGACCAATTTGCGGGGTCTGGGGCGGCAGATGCCCTGGACCCTGGGCGCCTTCGCTGCGGCCGGACTGAGCCTGATTGGCGTGCCTGGAACGGCCGGTTTCGTGAGTAAATGGACACTGATTGCTGCCGTTTTGGCCGAGGGCGCGCTCGGTGTGTTGCTGGTGGCGGTCATCGTCATCAGCTCACTGCTGGCGGTAGTCTATGTCGGTCGAGTCGTGGAACAACTCTGGTTTGGCGAGGGAAATACAGCGTCGTCCGTACCAGGGGCGTCCATGCGGGGGAAGGAAACCGGGGAGTCAGGAGAAGCCCCGACCTGGATGCTGATGGTTACCTGGGTCGCTGTGCTCGGCAATATCTGGTTTGGGTTTGACGCCAGCCTGCCNGTCACATTGGCCAACGACGCCGCCGCCTCCTTTCTGAGGCATTTACCATGAGTGCGCCGAACCTGATTCTACTGGCGCTGTTGATCCCGCTGCTGGCCGCTGTCGGTATCGCCATGACGGCAAGGTGGCCGAATCTGCGGGAAGGCGTCACACTGGTTGCCGCCGCTGTGCTCATCATGGCGGTCTGGAGCCTGATTCCAACGATCCAGGACGGCGGCCGCCCGCAGCTCGTTATTGGTGAGATGCTGCCGGGCCTGGTCTTCGCTTTCAGGGTAGAGCCTCTTGGCATGCTCTTCGCAGCGTTGGCCTCCTTGCTATGGATTGTCAATTCAATTTATTCCATTGGCTACCTGCGCGGGAATAAAGAGGGACACCAGACTCGGTTCTACCTTTGTTTCGCCATCGCGATTGCAGCCACCATGGGCGTGGCGTTTGCCGAGAATCTGTTGACGCTGTTTCTGTGCTACGAAATCCTGACTCTTTCCACCTACCCGCTGGTGGCCCATAAGGGGGACCCGGAGACAGTAAAGTCGGCGCGGATCTATCTTGGCATCCTGATCGCTACCTCTATTGGCCTTTTCCTGCCGGCGATCCTGTGGACTCAGGCGCTCGCAGGCACGCTTACTTTTACTCCGGGAGGGATCCTGGCCGGCAACATTACCGGTGCCGCTACTGGACTGTTGCTGGGGCTGTATGTTTTCGGCATTGGTAAGGCGGCCGTTATGCCTGTGCACCGCTGGCTGCCCGCAGCCATGGTGGCGCCCACACCGGTCAGCGCTCTGCTGCACGCGGTAGCCGTGGTCAAGGCCGGGGTATTCAGCATTACCAAGGTCATGGTTTATGTTTTTGGTGGCGAATTTCTGGACAGCCAGCCCGGTACCGACTGGCTGGTACCCGTTGCCTGTTTCACTATTATTGCCGCCAGCGTCGTGGCGCTGCGCCAGACCAATCTCAAGCGCATGCTGGCCTATTCCACGATCAGTCAGCTTTCCTATATCGTCATGGCGGCGGCGGTCCTGACACCGCTGTCCGAGATCGGAGCGGCAGTGCATATGGTGGCGCACGGCTTTGGCAAGATCACCCTGTTCTTTGCCGCCGGAGCGATTTATGTGGCGTCGCACAAGACTGACATCACGCAGCTGAACGGCATCGGTTGGCGCATGCCCTTCACCATGACAGCCTTTACCCTCGGCGCGTTGTCCATGATCGGGGTGCCGCCGACGGCGGGCTTCGTTTCCAAGTGGTATATCCTTGGTGGCTCTCTGAAGGCTCAGGATTATCTGGCGGTGTTGACACTGGCTGGCAGTACCGCTCTGAATGCCGCCTATTTCCTGCCGGTGCTGTATCGCGCCTGGTTTCAGAGTTTTCCAGACGATTCAGAGCAGGACCATGGCGAAGCGCCCTGGCCCATGCTCATGGCGTTGATGATAACTGCAGCTCTGACCGTTCTGTTTTTTCTGTTCAACCAGCCGGTGCTCGATTTGGAATCACAACTGGCAGGGCAAGTGCCATGAGCGAGCGCCGAAGCGACAAGCACTGGCTGACCCGGCCCCGGACTCTGCGCCGGCTGCGGAGAGGCTTTGGGCTGGTCCTTGCGGCGGTAGTGATGGCGCAGGTTTTTGTTCCCGTTCCTGGCAGTGTTCCGGTGTTCGGCAGTTTCGGCTTTGCAGCCTGGTATGGTTTTGCGGTCTGTGTCGCCATGATAGTGTTGGCGCGACTGCTGGGCTGGTTGCTGACGCGGCCGGAGCCTTTGTCCGAGCGTGGGAGTGAAGTGAGCGCTGCCCGCAGGCGCGAGGAACAGCATGATTGAAATCCTTCCACCGGGACTGATTCTGCTCCTTGGCGCCTTACTGGTCGCTATCACTCGCGGCAACGTTCGCAGTGCCATTGTGCTAACCGCGCCACTTGTCACACTCTGGTCGGTATGGCTGGTTCCCGATGGTGTCGCTGTCACGGTGACTTACCTGGATTATGCCATCCAACTTGTGGAAGGCAGTCCGGTTCGGCGCCTTTTTGCGACTCTCTTCTGCATTATGGCTTTTGTGGGTGGGCTCTATGCCTTGCGCACAGCACGCGGTTATGAGCTGTCGGCAGCGATGGCCTTTGCCGCTGGGGCCATTGGTGTCGCTTTCGCCGGCGACCTGATCGCACTTTTCCTGTTCTGGGAATTGATGGCCATTTTCTCCACCATTATTGTGTTTAGTGGCGGCACTGACAGCGCGCGTGCCGCCGGGATTCGATACGCCACAATCCATCTGCTCGGTGGCGTCATACTCAAGATTGGAATCGAGGCGATCACTGCCCAGACTGGATCCTTTGACATACGCACGCTGAGCGCACAGAGCTTCGGAACCTGGTTGCTGATGATCGGAATTCTGGTCAATGCCGCAGCACCTCCGATTTCGGCCTGGCTCGCCGACGCTTACCCCGAGGCCAGTCCTACTGGTACGGTGTTTTTGTCCGCCTTTACGACAAAGTCCGCGGTGTTGGCGCTGATGCTTCTCTTCCCCGGTGAGGAAGTGCTGGTTATTGCCGGCCTGACTATGGTTTTTTACGGGATCATCTATGGCCTGCTGGAAAATGATGTCCGCCGCATTCTGGCTTATGCCCTGGTCACTCAGGTGGGTTTTATGGTGACCGCGGTGGGTATCGGTACCGAGATGGCGCTCAATGGTGCTGCAGCCCACGCTGTTGCCCAAATGGTCTATCAGGGCCTGCTGTTCATGTGTGCCGGTGTCGTGGTTTATCACACCGGACTCAATCGCTGCAGCGATCTCGGTGGGCTGTTCCGCACCATGCCCATTACCTGTCTGTGCGGCATCATCGGAGCGCTGGCTATTTCAGGGCTGCCGCTGACTGCGGGTTTTACTACCAGGACCCTGATCTCGGAGGCGGCATCGAATCAGGGCCTGGCTGTAGTCTACTACCTGTTGACAGCCGCCTCCGCCGGTGTCGTGCTCCATGCCGGTCTCAAGTTTCCCTGGTTCGTGTTTTTTCACAAGGATTCCGGCTTGCGACCCGGGGATGCGCCCTGGAACATGGCCCTGGCCATGGGGCTGTTCGCCGTACTCTGTCTGTTCCTGGGGGTCTATCCAGAGCCGCTTTACAATCTATTGCCTTATCCAGTGGATGCGGAGGTTTACGGGGCAGACAAGGTTTTGTTTTATTTGCAGCTGCTGCTGTTTTCGGCGCTGGCTTTCTTTTTGATGCTGCCGTATTTGCAGACCACGCGGACCACGACACTGGATACCGACTGGCTGTATCGGCGCCTGTTGCCGGTGTTTTGGAACTGGAGCGCTGCGACCATTACTACAGTCAGGGGGAGGGTACTGAAGGGTCTGAAGGCGGTCGCAGGCGGCGTCGGCAGCTGGCTTCAGGAATACTGGGCGGATCAAGGTATCTTTGCGCGCTCCTGGCCCATTGGCCTGACGGCGCTATGGATTGCCGTGCTGCTGGTTGCCTATGTCGTAGTGTATTATCTGTAGTCAGTATCTGTAATCAGTCAGGACCCAACAAGCGATAGTCCGGTGCCATGATGTGCTGCATTTGCTCCATCTGTTCGAGCCAGTATGAGGGTGGACGGGCGTTGGCGCCGAAAGCGAAGTGAAAATTGCCTTTACTGAGTTCGCCGTCGGCATCCAGTGTCGCCCATTCCACCCGGTAATAATCCGAGTCAGGGAGTGCCGGCAGGGACTGCATGAATTCCATGCCTGTCACGGGGCGGTAGCGGAAGCCGATATCCAGCAGGTCGCTGTCGGCGTCCCGTAGTGCCAGCTTGACCAGGCGCACGTCAGAATCGAAGTGCAGCATGAGCCGCTCGGGGGCGGATGCCAGCACGGCATCGTCCGCGGGCATGGTTTGCAGCTCCGTCGCACTCATGTTGCTCATGTTGTGCCCGGCGTGCTGCCCCAATGCGGTTCCAGCAAAAAAGACGGCAGTACAGGCTCCAACTATAAAAACCAGCGGTTTGCGTAAGATCATGATTCCCCCGAGGGTGCAATAACAATAACCGGCATCATAGCAAATCACTATCCATCGCGGCAGCATCGACAGGTTGCAACGCCGGCAAGCCCTGCATGACTTAAGCAGGGCCGTCTGCTTCAGTCCGGGCAGCCTCAGCTGCGACCCAGAATGATCAGGATCAGCAGCAGAAACACAAACCAACCCAGCAGGTAGGCGCCGCGCCGGCGCCAGTCGATACTGGCCTCGTTGATTAGATAGCCGCGGATACCGCGGCTCAGCGTTTCTGGATGCAGTGCCTCGAATGTTTGCTGCTGGTCGCCGACGCTGAGGAAGGCCATGCTGTAGCCGACGGCGCAGGTGACAGCGAACCCAATCACATTCCACCACAGCCAGGAAACCTCTGGCACGAAGAGCCAGAAACAGGCGTTGATCGCCATACCGCTCACCAGGCCGGCAATGGCGCCGCTACCCTGAGGGCGCGTGGAGAACAAGCCGAGTGCAAAGACACCGAGAATAGAGCCGTTGGCCAGTGAGCCGATCTGATTGATGGCCTCGATGACGGTGTCGGCGATGTCGCCGACGAAGAAGGCCATGATCAAAGTAACAGTTCCCCATACCGCCGTGATCAGGCGGGAGTAAACGAGTTCGTGTCTGGGTGTCCAGGCCTTGCCGCGGTGAAAGCGGCGCACGAAGTCCTCCATGGTCGTGGCGCTGAGTGAATTCAGGACCGAATCCAGAGAGGACATGGCGGCGGCAAAAAGGGCCACCATGGCGAGGCCCACCAGACCAACCGGCAGACTGTTGATCATGTACAGCGGCACCGCCAGATTGAACTCGGGTTCGCCGTTGGTCTGCGGCAGGCTGGTGAGGAATTCCGGGTTGGCGGCGGCGAAGCCGGCTATCCCCACACCTACCAGACAGTAGAGTAGAACCAGGGGAAAGCGCAGCAGGCCGTTGAGGAACAGCGCCTGGTTGCTGGCATCGATGTTGCGGGTACTGAGCGTGCGCTGCACCTGGCTCTGGTCGCAGCCGTAATAAGACAGATAAAGAAACAGGCCACCAATGAGCATGGGCCAGAAGGCGAAGGTCTCTCCGTCACCGAAGCCATGGGCGGAAAAATCCAGAGTCTGGCGGCGCTCGGGTTCGAGTCCTGCGAGCAGACTTGAGAATCCGCCGGCCTCATTCAGCAGCATCAGAAAGAGCAGCAGCAGCACGCAGGCGAGAATAATGAGTTGGATAACGTCGCTATAGATGACGCCGCGGATGCCGCCAAGCACGTCGTAGACGACAGTGAAGGCGCCGAGCAGCAGCACTGAATAAAAAAATCCCAGCCCGGTGATCAAATCGATGACGATGGCGATGGAGTAGACGGTTACCGAGGTGGCAAAGGCCCGTATGAACAGAAACAGCCCGCTCAGGGTCAGTCGCGTGGCCAGATCGAAGCGGCGTTCTAGATAGGCATAGATTGAAACCAGCCGCAGGTGGCGGAACAACGGCATGGCGAACAGCATCAGCCCCACCATGGCCAGGGGAACAGCCAGTTCATACTGCAGCCAGAGCAGACCGCCGCCGGCGGCGAAGGCAACGAAGGCCGGGGCGCCCAGGATGCTGTTGGTGGAGCACTGTGTAGCCATGATGGACAAAGCCACCGGCCAGGCACCCATCTTCCTGCCGCCGACATAGTAATCCTCCCGGCTATCCTGCAGGCGAGAGAGCCACCAGGCGAAAGCAATAAGGGAAAACAGGTAGACTGCAATTACCAGCCAGTCGAACGGAGAGAGGGACTGTGTCATGCCAGGGCCTGCTAATACTCTGTCTGCGTCTGCGTCTGCGTCTGCGTCTGCGTCTGCGTTGCCGGCGTCGCTGCTTGTCCGGCAAGGCCCACCACAGGGCTCTTGGGCAGTTAGCCGGCGTCAGCGACCGGCGCAGTCGGGTGGAGAATCAACCCTGCCACTGTATAGGTGACCGACGGGCGCCATCTTAATAAGGCCGAGAGACTAACACAGGCCGCTTGGGAGTTGAGTGCAGACTGTTTTAATTGTTTACCTGCAATCGGCTAGACTGTCAGTGCTCCAGATAACAATCTCATTACTGTCCCCTGTATTCTTCAACGCAGATAGTTGCACTCGCGAATTGCCAGGGGTGCTCTGATTAATGCAGACAAGCCTTTGCGGGGCGAACCGCTCGGAGCCGCTTTTCAGGCCTGAGAAAAGGGCCTGAAACTATGGGACAGCAAGGAGTAAACCTAGAAAATAGAGGAGAGTGTCATGAATCGACTCGTACCACCCCGCTTGACCGCAATATCGCTGGTTATTATTGGTCTGCTCGTGGCGCTTCACGCCGGTGCCCAGACCATCGCCCCCAATCCCTATGAGGTTGTTTATAACTGGGGTCAACTACCCGGTGATCGTGTCATGGGTGTTGTAACCGGTGTGCATCCGGACCCGGATGGTGAACATCTGTGGATCGTCGAGCGTTGTGGCGCCAACCAGTGTGCCGGCTCCGACCTCGATCCCATTCACAAGCTTGATCGAGAGGGCAACGCTGTGCTGAGCCTGGGTGCCGGCCTGTTTGCCTGGCCCCATGGCTTCGATCTCGACAGCGACGGCAATCTCTGGGTGACCGAGGGAGCCCCCGCCGGCGACGCTCGCGGTCAGCCAGGCATGGAGCTGGGTATGGGTCATCAGGTCATCAAGTTGAATCAGGAGGGAGAGGTGCTGATGCGCCTCGGCGAGGCCGGTGTGGCCGGCGCGGACGCTACCCACTTCAATGGGCCTGCGGCGGTAGTGGTGACCGACAGCGGTGAGTTCTGGGTTGCCGACGGGCATCGCGGCGGCAACAATCGCATCCTGAAGTTTTCCCCCGCGGGCGAGCTGCTGCTGCAGATCGGTGCTGGCGTTGACTCGCTGAGCCGGGAGGCCGGGCGCTTCAACGACCCCCATGATCTGAAGCTAGACAGCCAAAACCGTCTGTTCGTGGCCGACCGGGGCAACAATCGCATTCAGATCTTCGATCAGTCTGGTGAATTACTCGATATCTGGACTCAGTTCGGGCGCCCCAGCGGCATCTGGATCGACGTCAACGACACCCTGTATGTGGCCGACGGCATGTCAGGCGATCAGTGGAATCGTGGCTGGCAGCGCGGTATCCGTATCGGCAATGCCATAAGCGGCTGGATCACTGAGTTCATTCCCGATTACGAGATACCCAACGGCAGCGGTATCGAGTTTCTGGCAACGGATGCCGCAGGCAACATCTACGCCGGACAAGTGGGCAGGCAGCGCTTCGAGAAATATCAGCGGGCTCGGCCCTGATTACTGCCGAGAAGGAATGTCCAGCGTACTGAGATAGTCCTTGATCTGGGTCTCTATTTCATACGACTCGACCCCGAGCAGATCCAGAACCTGGCGCGTGATCAGCAGGCTGGATTCGAGTACTTCGGGAATGACCAGGGAAGCGCCCAGGGAAAGCAGCTCTTCGAAGTGGCGATTGTCCTGGCAGCGCACAATGATGGGGATATCGGCGTGGTGATCACGAATGCGGCTTATGGCTTGCTTGCCTTCCTCAAGAGACTTGAAGGTCAGCACCACGAGGCGAGCCTGGCTGAGTCGGCAGTGGCGCATGATTTCCACGTTATTGCTGTCGCCAAAGACAATATTCTTGCCCTCCTTGCGGCAGCGCTCCACCACATCGATATTGGAGTCGATGGCCACGTAGGGAATATCATTCTGCTCCAGAAAACCCACCAACAAGGTGCCAAGTCGCCCAAAACCGCCAATCAGGACATGATCCTGCAGGCGCAGTTCGACAGGCAGTTTGCGCTTGTTGACGGCTCCTTCAGAAAACAGTTTTTGACTGAAGTAATTGGCATGCCGAATCAGGAAGGGGCTGGCCATCATGCTAAAAATTGCGATCAGTATGATGAAGGATCCCTGACTTGCCGGTACGACGCCGTTGGTCAGCGCCAGCGCCAGCAGGGCCAGTCCGAATTCGCCAGCCTGGGCCAGATTAAATCCTACGGTAGCCGCGTCCCGGGTTGGATAACCAAGCAGGCGCACGACGACAGTTACCGCTATAAGCTTGATGACGATAAGTCCCAGGGTAAATAACACGATGCGGGGCCAGTATTCGAACAGGAGCGCCAGGTCCAGGTTCATTCCGACGGTGACAAAGAACAGGCCGAGCAGAATATCCCGGAAGGGTCTGATGTCAGTCTCAATCTGATATTTGGTAGGGCCGCCACCGAGCATCATGCCGATAATAAAGGCACCGAGAGGCATTGATAGATGCAGGGCGTGGGTAAACCAAGCCGCCAGCATGACGATGACAAGCGTTGTCAGAACGAAAATCTCGTCCGAGTTGTGTTTGGCTACTTCGCGATAAACCAGGGGCAGTAACCAGTAACCGCTGACAAGCAATACTGAAATGCCGATAGCGGCGTTTATGCCGGCCCCGGCAAGGGTACTCAGGAGTTGACCCTCCTCACCGGAAGCGAGCACCGGAACCAGGACCAGAAACAGCACCGCCACCAGATCCTGAAACAGCAGCACGCCGATGGAGAGCTGGCCGTGAAGATTGTGCAGTTCGTGGTTGTTGGACAACTCCCGGGTGACGATGGCTGTTGACGAAAGCGCCAGGCTGCCCGCTATCATGATCGAAGCCGCCAGATTGCTGCCCCACCAGTAAACTGCCGCCGTAAATATCAGTGAGCACACCGCCACCTGAAAGCCGCCGACGCCAAACACGGCGCCACGCATGGTCAGCATCTTGCGCGGGTTGAATTCCAGTCCCAGGGCGAACAGCAGGAAGACAACGCCGAACTCGGCGATGAAACGGAATTGCTCCGGTGCTGGAATGAATCCGAGTGCATTGGGTCCAATCGCCGCGCCCACCACCATGTAGGCAACGATCGTGGCCATGCGCAGGCGCCGCAGCAATAGCACGCCGACCAGGGAAAGGGAAATTATCAGGACATATTGCTGAAACAATTCTTCGGGCATGGGCGTCAGGCGCTATAAAAATTGGTGGGAGACTGCGGCGACAGGATAGCGGAGGTTCAGCGCTGCTCCAACTGGCCGCCATCAGAGGGCAAGCTGGCCTGTACTTTTTCAAGCTGCTGCTGAATGGCTTCCAGTTGCGCGGCAATTTCATGGCGCTCCCTGTGGGCCTGCTCCTCCGTTTCCTGGTTGTGTTCGGCAGTCATGACATCAAGAATGGTTCCCACCATCATGTTGAGGAAAACAAAGGCAGTAAGAAAAATAAAGCTGAGATAAAAGATCCAGCTTAACGGGTACTCCGCCATGGTGGCATACATGACGTCGGTCCAGTCCTCGAAGGTGGCGACTCGAAACAGGGTCAGCATCGCCACCGAGACATCCCCCCAAAGACCTTCATCGATACGGGCGAAAAACAGCGAGCCTATGGCGCCATAGATGTAGAAGATGATAAACATAAGCAGGGCTATGTAGCCCATACGTGGTATGGCCTTGAGCAGGGCGTTGATGAGTGAGCGCAGTTCCGGCACCACCGAGACCAAACGCAGCACCCGAAAGACTCGGAGGAGGCGACCGATGAGCACGGCCTCCGCATTCTGCAGTGGCACCAGACTGCCAATGACGATAATGGTGTCGAACAAGTTCCAGCCGTCTGTGAAGAAACGGGACTTGTTCTGGCAGGCACTGAAGCGCACCAGGATTTCGGCGAGAAAGAAATAGGTGACTGCGGTGTCGAGGCCGCCAAGCATTTGTTCGAAGAACGGCGCAATGTCATAGGTCTTGGCGCCGATTGAGATCGCCGACAGTACAATGATGAAGATGACACCGCCCTGAAACAGGCGACTGCTCTCGATGCGTTGAAGACGCGCCAGGATGTCCGATCCCGTTTTCTTGGGGTTGGAGGGCGACGGTGAGGTGGCTGGCGGCATGATGGGGTGACTCCCTGACTTCTTGGGAGGCCAAGTATAAACGCTATAGGCGCGTGATGCGGGAGATTAACTCTGGTTTGGCCTGCGCCTAGGCGAGTCCCGGATCAGGGTATTAATGCCAGACTCTGGACTGTGTTAGGGTTAATCGTCCTGCGAACTGGGAATGCCCTGAAAAATGCACGAGACTGACTCTCAACCCATGCCTCAGGCCAGGCAGCATCCTGAACCTCAGGCCGGGCTGGGGCGGCAGCCAGAAGCCGGTCGGCGGCCAGTGTACCTGGTTGACGGTGCCCGCACCCCCTTCGTCAAGGTCCGGGGTGAACCCGGTCCGTTCACGCCCGTCGGCCTCGCCGTGCAGTGCGGCCGGCCTCTGCTGCTGCGGCAACCCATGGACGCGAGGGAGTTCGATCAGGTCATCCTCGGTTGTGTCAACGTCGTGTCTGAAGAAATGAATCCGGCCCGAGTGGCTGCCCTTCGCCTGGGCATGGGCGACGGGATGCCGGCGTTTACCGTGCAGATCAATTGTGGTTCCGGCATGCAGTCCATCGACTCCGCCTACCGCACTATCCGTGCCGGAGATGCTGACCTGATTCTCGCCGGCGGCGCTGAAGCGCTCAGTCACGCTCCCTTGCTTTTTCGTAGGCAGGCGGTTGCCTGGTTCGCCAGCCTGGCCAGCGCCAGAACTCCCAAGCAGAAACTCAGGGCTCTCCTAAGGATCAGAGCCGGGTTGTTCAAACCGGTTATTGGCCTTGAGCGTGGCCTCACGGACCCGGTGGTTGGGCTCAATATGGGGCAGACGGCCGAGAAACTGGCGCAGCTGTTCGAGATCTCCCGTGAGCAGGCTGACCGCTATGCCGCGCGCAGCCAGCAACGTCTGTGCCGGGCGCAAAAAGATGGCGTCTTCGCCAACGAGATAGAGCCGGCTTTTAGTCATGATGGGCGTATATTCACCCATGATGATGGTGCCCGCCCTGACAGCTCTGCGGAAAAGCTGGCGCGACTGCGACCGGCCTTCGAGCCGCCTTACGGCAAGGTCACGGCGGGAAATAGCTCGCAGATTACTGATGGCGCATCTTGGGTCATAGTGGCCTCCGAGTCGGCGCTGGAAAAATTTGGCCTGGAGCCAATGGCGAAGATCATTGACAGTGAATGGGCTGCCCTGGATCCGGCGGTCATGGGCCTCGGCCCGGTGCTGTCAGCCAGTCCGCTGCTGCAGCGGCAGGGGCTCGCCCTCGGTGATATCGATGTGTGGGAAATTAACGAGGCTTTTGCCGCCCAGGTGCTCGCCTGTGTGAGTGCTTTTGCCGACGCAGAGTTCTGTCAGCAGGTGCTGGGATTCGAAGCAGCCATCGGCGAGATTGATCAGGAGCGGCTCAACGTCCACGGAGGAGCGATCGGTGTCGGTCATCCGGTCGGTGCCAGCGGCAACAGAATCGTGCTGCACTTGATGCATGCCCTGCAGCAGCTTAAGGGCAAACGGGGGATCGCCACCCAGTGTGTTGGCGGCGGCCAGGGCGGCGCCATGCTGCTGGAATCTGTGTAAGGAGACAAAAGCGGATGCGTTCAGAAGTGGCTGAATTCCTGGCAGAACGTCTGCGTGCCCGGGGGCGCGATCGCAGGGACTACATGCACTGGCACCTGCAGCGTGATAAGGACGATGTCCTCTGGCTGTCTCTGGACTGCAAAGACAGAAGCGGAAATACCCTCGACGCCGATGTTCTCAAGGAATTCGAGTACATCCTGAACGGCTTGGCTGACGCGCCGCCCAAGGCTCTGGTACTGCGCTCTCTCAAAGCCTCCGGTTTTTGCGCCGGTGCAGACATCAAGAAGTTTTCCGAGTATGGCGCTCAGGATGTCAAGGAGTTGCTGCAGCACGGCCACAACATTCTCGATACCCTGGAAAAACTGTCCATACCGACGGTGGCCGTCGTGCATGGGCATTGTCTCGGTGGCGGCTTTGAGCTGGCGCTGGCCTGCGACCGGCGTATTGGAATCAGGGGTGGCCTGGAGATGGGGTTTCCCGAGGTCAGGTTGGGGCTGCACCCCGGGCTAGGTGGCAGCTTCCGGCTGATCGATCTAATTGGGCCCGTCATGGCCATGACCATGATGCTGACAGGCAAGTCCGCGCACGACCGACAGGCACTGAGCCGCGGTCTGGTAGATAGCCTGGTAGAAGAACGTCATCTCAATGGCGCTGTGAGCGCGGCCATCAACGGCAAACTCAGTCGGCAGCGACCAGGGTTGCTGACGCGGCTGCAGAATCTGCCGCCGCTGCGAATGATCCTCGCCGGACGCCTGCGTCGGGAGACCGAAAAGAAAGCGCCTGCAAGACACTATCCGGCGCCACAGCAACTGATTTCTTTGTGGCAAGAACACGGCAGCGATCGTCAGGCCATGCAGCAAGCGGAGATTGAGTCCTTCAGCCGCTTGCTGCAGACCCAAACCAGCCGCAATCTTGTCCGCGTGTTTTTCCTGCGCGACGACCTGAAGCAGGCGGCGAGAGGCGATCACGGTATCCACCATGTGCACGTCATCGGTGCTGGTGCCATGGGTGGAGATATCGCCGCCTGGTGTGCCGTCCAGGGGTGCCGGGTCACACTTTCAGATATCAGTAGCGAGCCAATTGCCGCGGCGCTGTCGACCGTCGATGGTCTGTGTCGGCAGCAACACCAGTCCAGCATGGAGACTCGAAACAGTCTGGACCGGTTCATTCCAGACCCGCTCGGTCAGGGTATTGCCCGGGCAGACCTCATTATCGAGGCCGTACCCGAAGACGCTGAGTTGAAGAAAACAATCTACCAGGATATTGAGTCTCGCATGCCGGACAACGCCATCCTGGCGAGTAATACTTCCAGTATTCCATTGGAGACCCTGGCTTCCTTCCTCGTCAGGCCTGAGCGTCTGGTGGGCATTCACTTTTTTAATCCGGTATCGCGGATGTTGATTGTCGAAGTTGTAGCTCACAATAAGTTGGATAAGGCGAAACGCGAGCGGGCGCTGGCATTCACCGGAGCCATTGCCAAGCTGCCGGTGGCGGTGCAGAGTTACCCCGGTTTTTTGGTCAATCGGGCGCTCACGCCCTATCTTATGGAGGCCGTGATGCTGCTGGATGAGGGCATGGATCTGGAGCGCATCGACAAGGTGGCAGTGGAATTCGGTATGCCCATGGGGCCGCTGGAACTGGCGGACCAGGTCGGCCTGGACATTTGTCTGCATGTGGCGGACGTACTGCGCGATCTGCTGGAGAAGCCTTTGCCGGAGACGCCGGACTGGTTGCGCGCAAAAGTGGAAAATGGCGAATTGGGGCGCAAGACGGGCCAGGGCTTTTATCGATGGCAACAGGGCAGGGCCAGTAAAGCCTCGGGCGCGCCTGCCAGTAGCGCCAGAGTAGGTAACTACATCGGTAACCGCCTGATACTGCCACTGTTGGATGCCTGTGTGGAAGCCCACCGACAGGGGGTTGTTCAGGACCTGAATCAGCTCGATGCAGCCATGATTTTCGCCACCGGTTTTGCGCCGTTTCGCGGCGGCCCGATGCACTATGCCCGATCCAGAGGCATTGACAACATAGTGGCCGAACTTGAAGCCCTGGCGAAGTCGCACGGTGAGCGTTTTAACCCGGATCCTGGCTGGCAGGCACTACTGGATTAAATCGGGCCGGTGTGCCCTGAGATGGCGGCGTCCGCACGCACTCCTGTCCGCACGCACTCCTGGTCGGGCTCGCAGCACCACGCTTTTAGCCTTGCCTGCAGAAATACCGACTGGTGCAATGCAGACTTCGATTTTTTTGACAGGCTGCGGGAGCCTGGCCCCAGCGCCTGGAAGCTGGCGCTGCTCCAGACGGGCCCAGTGGATAATTTTTTACGAAGGCATTAGCCTGTAAGGAATGTACAACCGCCGCCTCGTAAGGTCCGGCGGACCGCCTCTCTCGTAAGTTCTTAACGCCACCACTGTAATTCGAAATACAGGTAATCTCATGCAAACACTGATTGCTTTAGGTCTGGTCTGGATATTTGCTTACAACCGTGCGCGCATGCACACCATCCTGCTGACCCTGGTTGGGACGCTGGCCGTCATGAGCTACTTTATGGGCCCGGCGCTGTTTCCCTGGCTGTTGCTTCTGTGCACCGGCTTTTTTTATCTATTCAGGAAATTGCGCATCCTGCTGATTACCCGTCCCATCTACAAGTTTTTTCAGGCAGTCCTGCCCGACATCAGTCGAACCGAGGCAGAGGCCCTGGAAGCGGGCGATGTCTGGTGGGAAGCGGAGTTGTTTAAAGGTGATCCAGACTGGGAGGAATTCCATGGCTATCCGGCGCCCAGCCTGACCGAAGAGGAACAGTCCTTTCTCGACAATGAGACCGAGACCCTGTGCAGCCTGCTCAACGATTGGCAAATTGTTCAGGACGGGGATCTGAGCTCCGAGGCCTGGAGCTACATGAAAGAGCAGGGTTTTTTGGGCATGATCATCCCCGAGGAATACGGCGGCAAGGGCTTCTCCGCCTCGGCCCATTCGGCGGTAGTCTTGAAAATCGCCACCAAGAGTTCCAGCGCTGCTGTCAACTGCATGGTGCCCAATTCTCTCGGTCCGGCCGAGCTGCTGATGAAATACGGCACCGAAGCACAGCGCGAACGCTATCTGCCCGGTTTGGCCAAGGGTGAAGAAATCCCCTGTTTCGGGCTCACGAGCCCCGAAGCCGGTAGTGACGCCGGCTCTATCATTGATCGCGGCATAGTCTGCAAAGGCCAGCACGATGGCAAGGAATGCCTCGGCCTTTCACTGACCTGGAATAAACGTTATATAACCCTGGCGCCGGTGGCGACGGTTCTTGGCCTTGCATTCAAGATGGTTGATCCCGATCATCTGCTGGGCGAGGCGAAGGAGCTTGGTATTACCGTGGCTCTCATACCCACTGATCATCCCGGGGTGGTCCTTGGCAATCGTCACAATCCCATGGGCATGGCGTTCATGAACGGGCCCACTCACGGTGAAGATGTGTTTATACCCATGGACTGGATTATCGGCGGTGTCGAGTATGCCGGCCGCGGCTGGCAGATGCTGACGGAGTGTCTATCCGAGGGCCGGGCGATTTCGCTGCCGGCCCTGGGCACGGCCATTGGTAAATTCAGCTATCGACTTACCGGTGCCTATGCCAGTCTGCGCGAACAGTTCAATCTGCCCATTGGCAAATTCGAAGGCATCGAGGAAGCGCTGGCGCGCATTGGCGGCTATACCTATCAGTTGGAGGCAGCGCGGGTGATGACTGCAGGCGCGGTAGACCAGCACATCAGGCCATCCGTGGTCTCTGCCATTGCCAAGTATCACATGACCGAGATCTCGCGCCGGGTGATACAGGACGCGATGGACATTCACGGCGGCCGCGGCCTGATTCTGGGCGCGCGGAATTATCTGGCCTATGGCTATATGAGCACGCCCATTGCCATCACTGTTGAGGGAGCCAATATTCTCACTCGCAACCTGATCATCTTCGGCCAGGGCGCGATTCGGTGCCATCCGTTTATCTTCAGAGAAATGCAGGCGGCCAGGGCCGTAGATAACGCGAACGGTTTGGCGGAATTTGACAGTCTCATCTACCGACATGTGGGGTATACGATCAGCAATTTTGTTCGTACCCTTAGCCTGAGCCTGAGCGGAGGCCTGCTTAACAGGTCGCCGGAAGCAGGTGCCAGTGCCCGCTATTACCGCCAGCTCACTCGCATGAGCTCTTCGCTGGCGCTGGTTGCTGACATTACCATGATGCTTCTTGGCGGAGCCCTGAAGCGCAAAGAGAGACTATCGTCGCGACTCGGCGATGTGCTCAGCAACCTGTATCTGGGCTGCGCGGTTCTGAAATATTATCGCGACAATGGCAGCAACGAGGCCGACCTGCCCTATGTGCACTGGTCGCTGCAGCGAGCACTGTATGATTGCCAGGTGGCGTTCCAGGAATTTTTTGAAAATCTGCCCAATAGGCCTATTGCCTGGCTACTGCGAGTCATCGTCTTTCCATTCGGCAGCCGCTACCGTGTGCCTGATGATCGACTGGAGCACGAGATTGCGCAGAGCATGCTTACCGACAATCCGCTGCGTGACCGACTGACACGTCACATGTATATCGGCAAGGACGCCTCGGATCCTGCCTTTGTCATCGAAGAAGCTTTCAGGCAGCTGTTAGCTACACAAGCGACCCGTGCGTGTATTCGCGAGGCGGTCAAAGCGGGCGAGATTGATTCGGGTTACAACCATGCCGAACAGGCCAGTGCGGCTGTCAGGCTTCAGCTTTGCAGCCAGCAGGAAGCCGAGGCTTATGTCGCCGCAGAGGCGGCACGGGACGAGGCGATTCAGGTCGATGATTTTCCGGCCCGGCCAGAAGTAGGGCGAGGAGCTTGGATTGGCCGTGCAGCCGCGACCAGCGATGCCGCCTGAGGCGGCTTTGCGATTTACAAACCAGGCAATAAAAAAGGCAGCCAACAGGCTGCCTTTTTTCTCTTAGGCGCGGCTAAGACACTTGCAGTGAGACTTGCATTTAGACCGTGTACGCATTTCCGAGGAATAATCTGCGCGACAGTAGTGAGCGACTGTTTTAAAACGTCGTCCGAACTCTGAACGCCAACTCCATGCCGTTGCCGTTACAATAATTTTCCACTTCCTCGAGGATACCGTTCGCTGTTGCACCCACGTAGCGGGTACGTACTCGACACCACTCGGACTCCAGCATATTGTTGGACTCCAGACGGAAGGTGACGTTGCCAAAGGCTGTCTTTTCAACAAAGGCGGACATGAAGGGTTGCCGGATGCGCGTTTCGGTATCGATGATATCTATCTCGGTGGCACCACTACCGCCATTGGATTCATGCTTGTAATCGAGTCCGTAGGTCAGCCCCATATCGGTGACGTCATGGCGAAAGCCGACGTTGGTCTCCCAGCGCCCGTTGCCCTCCATGCGGCGCTCGATGCCGAGAAAGGGATCGGTCACCTCAGAGTCGCGCAGCCGCACTCCAGTGGTCAGTAGCGCATTGGGCAGACCCAACATGGAAAGTCGGGTGCTCACATCCAGGTTCAGGCCGTAGCGCTTGCCGTCGCCGATGTTGCCCCGGGCGGATTGCAGGTTGTCCGGAGTGGGGGACACATCAACCCGGCCGATGACGTCTTCCAGATCCCGATACCAGAACTGGGAATTAACAACTCCCAGGTCATCAGGCAGGCGCATCTCCAGATTGAACTCGTAGCGCCAGGATTGCTCCTGCCGGATGTCCGGATTACCGGCTTGAGTGTTCTGTTCTTCGTCACCGCCGTCCACCGTGGCGCTGAAATCCGAAAAGCTGAGTTGTTCTACATCTTTGCGCACTCCGGCGCGAAGCTGCAGGCTGCTGGTGATGTCGAAGCGATAATCAATCTGGGGTTTCACAAAGCCGAAATCGCGGCTGTTGCTTACGTCCCCAGACTGCTCGATGGTCGAGGTCTCGTAAATCACGGAGCTTTCCAGGCTCATGCGATCATTAATCTGCCAGTTGTGCACTGCGAAGGGTTCGTAGCGCAGCTCCTGGACTGTCGAAGTGCTATTGGCAATCTCCTGGGGCACCAGGCCACCGTACTCGGGCGACGTGGCGCCTGATCCGGGAAGGCCCAGCTTCAGGTTTGAGTCACGAATGGTCTGTGCTGCCTCGATGCCGAACTCCATACCCTGAGAGCCATCGAGGTTCCTGCTATAGGACGTTCGGGCTATGCGCTCGCGGTCGCGGCCCCTATTCTGTATGAACAGGTTAATCTGGTTTTCGTCGGTGAATACATCGAAGCGACTGCGATTGGAATCACTGTCGCGATCGTTGACTATCCAGAGCAGACGATAGGTGCCGCCGTTGTCGAAACGATATTCATAATCGCCACCAATCTCCCAGCTGTCGCGCGCGTTAGTGCGGGCTTCCAGTTCCCGGCGTTCGCTCTGACTGGTGAGATCGACTATCTCCCGGTTCAGCGTGCTGGGGGCATCGCCGATGGTCTCGTAGAGTGCATTCAGCTGCAGCGTGCTGTTCTCAAAAACGTAGCCGATGCTGCCTGAGGTCTCCAGCTTGTCTTCTTCCCTGATATTGTCCTGGTAGCGAACCTCCTGCAGTTCATTGAGGGCGTTATAGCTGGATTCACGACCCTCAAAATAGCGATAGTTGGGTTCGAGGCCGACACTGAGCAAATAGCTCAGGTCGCCATTCTGGCCGCTGTAGGAGAACTGACCACCAGGGTTCATAGTGCCGTCCTGGCTGCGATCGGCACGCAGTTCCAGATTGGTGCTGGACAGTGACGGTGAGTCCATCAATACCACGTTGACTACCTGGCCCCCACCGCGAACGTTCAGTTCACCCGAGGTGCCGCGGATAATCTCGATGTAATCCACCTGGTCGGCGGCGATGCGGCTGAGCTGTGTTCGGCTCTCGTTGCTCTTGCCCGCCATGCGTTGACCATTGATCAAAACTTCGCCGGCACCTGATCCCAGGCCACGGCCTCCACCGCCACCACCGCGCAAGGCTAGCCCGATGCCGGGTATACGGCTGAGCATGTCGTTGGCGGAAACTGGCTGAAACTGGTCGAAATAGTTTGCCGGGTAGATGACAGTAGAGTCTTCTGGGTCCTCTACGACTGCGGGTTGAGCGCTGACGTGAGCGCAGGTCAGGGCGAGGCTGAGGCCAAGCACTAATTTGGAGTTTAAGATTCTTTTCGCCATGATAAAGTTCTTTGAGCTGGCTTGCCCGGGCCTGCTCGGGCCGGAATAAAGCGCTTAATTAATTGATGATGTTGCCTAGTATAGCCCTTATGAGTCGGCCAATTTGTGACAATTTGTAGAGTTTTCCTGATATTAGCGCCACAATTGCTCGAAATGCTTTACATTCCCGACTAAACTTCCCTGCCGTGACCACTACAGCTGCGCCGACTCTACTCTTTCCGACCCACTATCTGGGGAATCTGGTGCTGGGACTGCCCTGGGTGCTGCAGGTCCTGCAATCCCACCCCCGGGCTCTGGTGGTGCTCGACAGCCGCTTCCTGCCGCTCGCACGCCTGGTACTGCACGAGTCCGTCGACATTCTTCCCTATTCCCGGCAGGAGTTGTCCTCAAAGCAGCCGTTCCTGGGCCGCCTGAGCAGCTACCGGCGCTTTCTGATGGCCCTGCGCCGTCGTCGCCGGTCGCCGCTGCTTGATCTTGAGGGCGAACGCTTCACCGGTGTCATTTCCCTGCTAAGCGGCAGCCGGCAGCGAGTTGGGCCCGCGGGCAAACGGGCTGAACGCTTTTATACCCGCGTCTTGGAGCTGGACTATCACCGCCATCGCTTCAATGCCTTCGGTGAAATCTGTGCGGGCTTTACCAACGGTGCCATGCCCCCAGCTCAGCTGCATTTCCGCTTGCCGGGCTGCGTCGACCAACAACTGCTGGCGGTGCTGCCGGAACTAGCCGCAACAGGCCCTTTCGTCGCCATTCATCCGGGCGCCAGCGTGGCCTATAAACTGTGGCCGCCCGATTACTTCGCCGACCTCGTTCGTGGTCTTGAGAATGCGGGCTGCAGGGTCATTTGGGTGGGTGCCGGCGCTATGGATCGGGATGTGATCGACAGCATCAGGCAGCGCCTGCAGCCGGATCATACTCTGTCTGCCTGCGACCGCCTGACGCTGCCGGAACTGGTGGCGCTCTATAAAAGCTGTGATTTTTTTATCGGCAGCGACAGCGGGCCCATGCATCTGGCCGCAGCGACCGGAATGCCTGTTTTTGCGCTCTTCGGTCCCAGCAAGGACAGCATCTGGGCGCCCCTGGGTACCAACAGCCGGCTTCTGCGCGGCAGCGAGCGTTGTGCCGAGGACTGTGACGCCCACCACTGCCGCTATCGCTATCGTTGCCTGAGTTCCCTGCAGCCGCAGCAAGTGCTGGCGGCGGTTTGCAGCGACCGCAAGCTGGCTGCAGAGGAGTCCCGAATCTGATGCCTGCCCCCATACCGGTAAGCGTCTTCATCATCTCCCGCAACGAGGAAGAGAATATAGGTGCCTGTCTCGATCGTCTGGTGGAGTTTGACGAAGTCATCCTGGTTGACAGCGGTAGCACCGACGCCACCATGGCGATCGCCGGCCAGTACGATAATGTGCAGGCGTCGTTCAATGAATGGCCGGGATTCAGCCGCCAAAAGTCGCTGGCGATGTCGCTGTGTCGCAACCCCTGGGTGCTTAACGTCGATGCGGACGAAATTCTCACCGATGCGTTTATAGAAGAAGTCAGGCGCGTCGTCGCCGAAGACCAGGTTGATGCACTTCAGTCAAGTCGCACTCTTTATCGCTGGGGTCGGCGTCCGCGTCATTTCGGGCGCGATGATCGGTTGATCCGCCTCTTTCGCAAGACTGCTGCCCACTATGAAGATAGAAGAGTCCATGAAAGTGTCAGCATCGACGGTACTATCGAGCAGACCGATGCGACCATCATTCATAACGAGAATCTCAGTTTTTCCGAGCGGGTCGCAAAGGCCAACCACTACAGCCAGGCAAGGGCGGAGGACAAATTTGACCGCGGCCAGCGCGCCAGTCCCCTGGTACTGATCTTCATTTTTCCAGTTACTTTTCTGCAACTCTATGTCTTCAAGGGACACTTCCTGGACGGAATAGACGGCGTGATCACCAGCACCCATGCCGCTTTTTACAGTTTCATGAAATACGCCAAGCTCCGAGAGCTGTATCGTCTGCGTCGACTGCGCCAGCGTCAGGCGCACCCGGGGCGCCTGCCCAGGGACTGAACTAGAAACCGGCGGTTTCGTAGCGCCTGAACTTGTCGCCGTATTGCTGTGGCGGGCTCTTCAATAATTCGGTCAGGGCCTGATTGCCGTCTACGTGGACTTTCAGAAAGGCCAGCGCAAACTTGCCGACAGTGGCTAGATCGGGGCCGCCGTTAGCAACGAGCATGTGGTCACCCGTCGAAAATTCCAGATACACGCGGGCTGTGTCAGCTCCAATGGAATCATAGAGCAAGCGGGCGTGTTCAGCTGGGGGCGCGATGCTGTCTTCGGCGCTGGCGATGATCAGTGTCGGCGTGCTCAAGTCACCATAATCGCCACTGAAGCTGCTGCCGAGTTCGCAACAGTACAGAGCCAGCGGAATCACGGCCTGGATTTCGTCGCCCAACTCCAGCGCCGCGGCCAGGGAAGCACCACCGCCGAGGGAGTGGCCTATAATAGCGATGCGTTCGGCGTCCATCTTACCGCTCAGGGGGCTGTCCGGATTGTCGTTCTGGCGCCTGAGGAAATCGACGCCGGCGATGAGCGCATTCTTGCGCGCCTCGAAGCCGTCCTCCGGGGTATTGGTATCCATAATGAGCACTGCGTAGCCCAATGAGGCGAGGGCCGGACCCCACCAGTCGTAGTTAGCCTGAGTGCCGCGAAATCCTGGCACCATGACCACGCCGCCCATGGGAGCATCAAAGCTCAGGGTCAGGGGATAGAAGATGGTGGCAGCGGCGAAGGCATCCACGTCCACTTCCGCTGCATAGGTGCGCACCTCAAACAGTCTTTCGCCGAATTCCCGGGCTGCCTCGCGTCCGATCTCCCGGCCCTCGGGGCGATACCTGCCCTGACTGTTGTCCTGGGCGAGGAGGCTGCCAGGCGCGACGGCCAGTGTCAGTAGCAGCAGAGCGCTGAGTAAGCTGGGGCAAAACGGGTAGTGTGATCGTGTCATCTCGGTCAACCTCGGTACTTTTCAGTGTTGTTGTTTGATGGGTTGATGCTTCTGCTTCGGCTCGGGCCTGTGAAGACCAGTGCAGATTCTTGCAGTGGACTCAATATAACAGAGCTTCAGAGGCGGCGAAAATACCGGTGGCTGCAAGGAAAATTTCCACACCTGCCTCAATTGTTCAGGAATCGCCCGGTTCGGAGTCTGATACGACCCGGTTGCGCATTCTGCTGTAGTCCCACGAGTATTGAGGCTCTTCATTGCGCAAGCAATGCTCTTGAGCGAGCGGCGCCGGGGGAGTGTAGCCGGCACTAGCGTGCACGCGGTCATGGAGGCACTACTTTTCTTGGGGCGAGTCTTGCTGCGAGATTGCTGCCAGAGCCCTTTGCCCCCTAGGAATCGGCGCCAAAAACTGGATAATCTGCTGGCTGGGCGGAAACCTCCTAAGTGGAAGAGAAGCCCGAGAGGCCAGCACCGTTCTGGTGCCGCCTCGCCCTACATGAGAAGAGGAGAAGTACATGCGATTTCCTGAATTGAAGACCGTGCTTGCCGCGATCTTCGTCCTGTCAAACCCGGCCAGCGCTATTGCCCAGGACACCATAGAATGGTTTACCCTAGGCGGTGACTATGCCCACACTCGCTTCACGCCAGCAGACGAAATAAGCGCTGATAATTTCACTGAGCTGGAAGTTGCCTGGGAATGGGATGGTGCAAGTTTCGGAGCCGTGAGCGGACGCTCGACCCCGTCTTACATTGACGGTGTGCTCTACACGGTCGCAGGCTACAACCGTCACGTCGTAGCAATCGATCCAAAAACAGGCGAGACGCTATGGTCCTTCCGCCTGCCTGACACGCCGCGCCAGGAATATTCCATGCGTGCGGACTACGGCAAGGGGGTTGGCTTCGGCTATGTCGAAGGCCAGGGCGTGGTCTACATCGTGACACCGGGCTTTTTCCTGGTAGCCCTCGATGCCAAGACTGGCCTTCCCGTCGAGGAATGGGGTGAGCCGGTTCAACTAGATGGTTTCCCCGAGACCGGGGTAGTTGATCTGCTCAAGGATCTGGGGCACCCCTATGATCCCTACGAAGGTATTCCCCTCGAAGTGGGCTATATAACCTCTTCTTCACCACCTATCGTGGTTAATGACACCATTGTCGTCGGCAACTCAGCCGAGCAAGGCTATCATCAGGCGCGCATAGAAAATGTGCCAGGCGACATTCTTGCTTATGACAAGAACACCGGCGATTTTAAGTGGAAGTTCAATGTCATTCCCCAGCCGGGTGAATACGGGCACGAGACCTGGCAGAACGAAGCCTGGCAATGGACCGGTGACGTTTCCTCCTGGGCGCCGCTTTCCGCCGACCCGGAAAACAACCTGGTATTCGTTCCTACTAATCCGCCCACCATCGATTACTATGGCGGTTTCCGCCCGGGTGACAACCTCTTTGGCACCAGCCTGATCGCGCTGGATACCCGCACCGGGGAGCGGCGCTGGCACTTTCAGTTCGTCAAACACGACGTTTGGAATTTTGATACGCCAACAGCCCCCATTCTGCTCGATGTGGAAGTGGATGGACGCCAGGTTCCGGCCGTGGCTCAAGCGACCAAGCAGGCCTGGCTGTATGCCTTCAACCGTCTCACTGGCGAGCCCATCTGGCCGATCGAAGACCGCCCTGTACCCCCTTCAATCGTGCCGGGTGAACAATTGTCACCGACCCAGCCGCATGTGACCAGGCCTGCGGCCTATGACATCCAGGGCATCAGCGAAGAAGATCTGATCGACTTCACTCCGGAACTGCGGGAAATGGCAGTCGAAGCCCTGGATAACTACGTCATGGGTGGCCTGTTCAATCCGCCAATCCATGCCGACAATGAGATGGGCAAGTATGCGGCCATGAACTGTCCGGGTGGCTCCGGCGGTGCCAACATCAATGGGCCACCGGTTGCCGATCCCACTGCTGGCGTGGTGTTCGTGAACTCACACAGCTCCTGTTTCGCCTTGCGTGTCATCCCCGGTGAGGAGTCGGATCTTTACTTCCCCAACTCCACCGGCACCACCACGGCCAGGTATGCTAATGGTGTGCCCGGAGCAACTGCCCGTCCTCCGCGCATGCCCAACGGCTTGCCGTATCTGAAGCCACCGTACAGCCGCATTACAGCTATCGATCTGAATACCGGTGAGCACAAGTGGATGATTCCCACCGGAGAAACTCCGCAGCGCTACAAGAACGCCCTTGAGGCGGCAGGTGTTGAGGAATCCGAGTATGGAAATACCGGCACCGGCGCTCTGATACCCATGGTGGTCACTGCCAACATGCTGATCTACTCCGACGCAGCCAGCGACGGCACGCCCATGCTCTGGGCCATCGACAAGGAAAGCGGCGAGATCATTGGCGAGATCGAGGCGCCCAGCTCTAATCGCTATGGCATGAGTTCCTGGGTTCATGACGGTCATCAGTACATCATGCTGCAGACCGGCTCCAGCCTCACCGCCATGGCCCTGCCGGCGGCACAACCAACCAGCGGCGGTTATTGACCTCAATTACAGTGATGAACTCGCTGTAAAAAGGCGCTCTACGGAGCGCCTTTTTTTTGCCTGACGGAAACTGAACGTCAGTTCTGCTTATTCCGCTTCAGGAAGCTGGCAGCACCCAGCAGACCCGGGTAGGGATGGACAATGCGGGCAATGGGTATGGCGAGACAATATTCCCGATAGCTGCCCTTGGCGGCAAAGCTGTCCAGGAAAGCGCTGCGATCAAACGATTCACCCATGGCCGGCAGCAGGCCGCCGGAGAGATAGACGCCGCCCACGGCGCCGTAAGCCAGTGCCAGGTCGCCGCAGATGGCGCCGAAAATACGGCTGAATTCCTTGACGCTTGCCTGGCATTCCCTGTCTCCGTCTTGCGCGCGCTGGGTGATTTGTTCGGCACTTAACTGAGTGTCCTGACCCTGTATCAGACTCAAGCCACGATGAATATTCGCCAGCCCCGGTCCGGATACGAGGGCTTCGTTGTAAACCCGGGGCAGCACCTGACACAGTTTATCCAACAACTGGCGCTGGCGGGCGGTTGTGGGAGCGAATGACATGTGCCCGGCTTCCGAGGCGATTACCTGGCCCTGAGCTGTGAACAGCGCCGAGCCCAAACCGGTGCCCGGGCCGATAACAGCCCGGGTCAGATTAGCGGAGTCGTTACTGCTGCCTTCTTGCCAACGGTCGAGATCATCTTCATTGAGTGCGGACAGGCTCAGAGCCTGGGCGGCGAAATCGTTGAAGACATGGACCGGCACGGAAAACTGCTGCCGAAGCCTGGCAACTTCCAGGTGGCGCCAGGGGTTATTGACCAGCCGGATGGAATCGGTATGAGCGGGACCCGGCACGGCGAGGCATAGAGCGGCAATCGAGATTCCGTCATTCACGGCGTCAAGATAGGCGCTCAGCGCCTCGTTCAGATCGGCGTACTGGTCACAGCGTTTCGAAACAATGGCTTCGAGTACGGGCTCGTCCATGGGGCTCAGGGCGAAGCGGCAGTGGGTGCCGCCGATATCGGCGACCAGTGCGAATTGGGAAGCGTCGGTCTTCAAAGCAAGGGCCTGCCAGGGTCGTTGCCACGCCTGCTAATCGGCGCGGCGGCCCTCATTGATGGCGACGTACACAGGGGCGTCTCCGCGGTTGTTGACGATAAATGAGGAACCACTGTCGCGCCAGGCCCAGTCGCCCGGCTGGTCCAACTCATGAGTAATGCCGTCAGTCCTGGTGACATGGAGCAGGCCGGGTGAACCCTGGATAATCACGGTTGGATTTCGATGTGTCTGCAGCGCCGTGCTTTCTCCGGGCATGAGTCGCAGGCGCCAGGCTCTAAACCAGGCATTCTCTATGTCGGGCGCTCTCTCAATTCCCTCGGGTTGATCGGCGAGTTGACTGCCCACGCCCCGGCCGTCGTTGACGAAAGCCAGGATATGCAGCAATTCCGGCCCCGGATTATCGACGACATGGGTATGGGGCTCATCCACGTAGTCGGTGATCACCTCAATGGCGCCAAAGCGTGGTCCGTCACTCGCACTGATGCGGGTAAGCAAGATGGCCTGGTTGTGTGTGTGTGGGAAGCTGCGATCACCGGGATTGATTTGGACGTCGAGCAGGAACAGCCCGGCCGAACTGTGGACGGTGCGGTGTCTCGGTTCTTGAAGCAAGTGAACCACAGGCGCGTCGGCAAATTCCTCCTGCGCCGACACCTGTGCAACCAAGCCTGCGTAGGTAAGGGTCAGGCCAAGCAGGATCAGGGCGAGACCTGGAAGGCTGAGCGAGCGTTCAGGCTGTTGGAGGCGCATGCTTTCTCAATTCACTGTGGATGCCGGGGTCTCAGCTCGACACCCGGCGGTTAATAAGATTCAGTACCCACCCGAGTCGGACGGCGCTGCTGCGGGCAGGGCCATGGCGGTAAGCCTGGCGCCGGTCTGCAGCATGATGTACTGATGACCGTCATGAACCCAGGAGCTCATGCCGTAGCGACTGGTGGCAGGCACTTCGATCTTTGCCAGTTCGGCACCAGTTTGTTTGTCGATGGCATAAAGCAGGGCGGTTTCCCCGTCGCTGTCCTCGTCTGAGTAGATCAACAGGTTGGCGGTAACCACCATGGGCACGATGTTGCCAGTGCCGGTATCACCGATATCCACACCGGCAAGTGCCGGATTATTTCGAATCCTGTCCGGGGTTTCACCCGAGGGAATACGAAAGATGTGATCGCCGGTATCCATGTCGATGGCGGTGATGCTGCTGTAAGGCGGCTTCACATAGGGGATGCCAGAGGGCATGCGCGGCGGCCGGCCGCTTCGATCATTGGCGTAACGGGCAAAGGTGGTGCCAGTTGGCTCGGCGATGCGCGCGTCTGCCTCCTCACCCGGCATGACCCGCAAGGAGCCACAGCTGTTCATCGAGGTGACATAGAGCACATTGGTGGTCGGGTCGGCCACGGGCGGTCCATAGATATTGGCCCCGCCAGCGCCACCGGGACACATCATGGCGCCGATCTTGCCGATGTCGTTGTCACTGTGAATGGGCGGATTGAAGAGGGGGCCCATGATGTAATCGGCCATGGCGGCGATGGCCTGTTGGCGCAGTTCCGGCGTGTAGTCCACCAGATCGTCTATGCCGATGCCCTGCATCTCGAAGGGGGCGGGCCGAGTCGGAAAGGGCTGGGTTGGCGAAAGTTGCTCACCCGGGACGAGGGAAGCCGGCACCTCGCGCTCTTCCATAGGCCAGACCGGCTCTCCGGTGAGACGATTAAAGGTGTAGACGTTGCCTTGCTTGGTGACCTGGGCCACGGCGGCAATCGAACCTTGACCCGGGACGTTGAGATCAAGCAGGACTGGCGCTGTCGGAATGTCGTAATTCCAGATGTCATGTTTGACAGTTTGGAAATGCCAGACTCGATCGCCCGTAGCCGCATCGAGGGCTATAAGGCTGGTACCATACAGATTGTCGCCGGGACGGAAACCACCATAGTAATCGATGGTGGCGCCGTTGGTGGGAATGTAAACGATACCCGCTTCCAGGTCGGCCGACAGCGGTGCCCAGGAGGAAACGTCGCCGGTCCACTGCCAGGCATCGTTTTCCCAGGTCTCATGACCGTATTCACCCGGGCGAGGTATGACGTTGAACTTCCATTTGAAGGCCCCGGTGTCTTTTTCATAGGCAAGGATGTCACCTGGCACGTTTTCTACGCGGGCCTGCAGATAACCCTGCTCGGCGGAGTTGCCAACCACGATTGTGTCATTGACGACGATAGGTGGCGACGAGGTGGTGATATAACCCACCTCGAGAGGTATGCCTGCATAGGGATCGTAGGGGTGGCCCAGGTTAGCCAGCATGTCGACAACACCGGATTCCGGAAAACCTTCTATGGGCACCTGTGAACCCCAGTCTTTGAGAGGGGCTCCGGTCTCTGCATCGAGGGCGACCAGAAAAAAGCCGGGAGTCGAAATGAAAATGACGTCACGTCCCTCGATCTGGCCATAAGTTACGCCCTTACCGTAGGAAGCGCGCATGGAGTATTCCCAGCGTCCAGTATTCGGCAGCCGGAATGACCACAGGGTTTCGCCTGATTTGGGGTCTATGGAGACCACATGGCGACGGGCGCCGGACACGGTATAGAGCTTGCCGTTGATGTAGCTTGGAGTCGCCCGTCCGCTGTAGCCTTCGTAGGTTGAACCGTCCCATTCCCAGACCACTTCCAACTCTTGGAAATTCTCAGCAGTGATTTCCTCTGCCGGTGAGTATCGGGTGTGGGCATAATCACCGCCGAGAGTTACCCACTCTGCAGTCTCTTGTGCCACGGCTGTGCCCGTCAGGCCGAATGCTGCTACCAGCGCAATCAGGTGGGCAGCGGCCGAGTTAAATTTAGAGTCAGACATTATTTTTTTCTCGTACTGAATTATTGACGCAGAAGCATACCACGCTTGCCTGTCAGTCAAAATTCGCGGTCTCGATTCAGCGCAGTTTGACGGCAGCAAACACGCGGCTCCAGCCTCGGCGCGGTCGGGCCCGCGAGCGCCCGCGCCTGGCCCAGCTCTCGGCCACGACCCAGGCGCAATCTTCGGCGGCCGAGGGGCAGTCCGTGCGGGTCGGTGACTTATGGCGCCGGTCGCCTCGGGTCAATGGGGCAGCTCCGCATCCCAGTTCAATGCCCGATGCTGCTCAAGGATTTCCAGCACTCGGTCCAGGGGTACTGCGCGCAGTTCTCCGCGGCTGCTGCTAACTGTCGTGGCCTTGAAGATCGCGTTGTAGATCGCTTCCTCGGTGGCTTCTGCGGTCGCCGCAAACAATGGCGACATAGCACCGTTGCTCAGCTCCGGCGTCGCGACAGGCTGCTGACTATACCGCGGTTTGCGGGTCTGAGGGTGGGTGCTGAAGGCGATCACATAGTCGCCCGAGCCATTGCTGGCATAGGAGCCAGTGCGTCCCAGTCCCATAATGGCCCGGCCGCCCAGCCGGTCCAGACTGCGGGCACTCAGCGGCGCGTCGGTTGCCACCACGATCATGATCGAGCCGTCCTCACGGTCGCCGTCATCTGTGGCCGCGATCTCGGTGCGATAGGGGTAAGTACCCAGCTCCCGGCCCACCGGGGCGCCATTGATGGTCATGACGCCACCGTAGTTGGTCTGCACCAGGACGCCGATAGTATAGCCGCCCAGCTCCGGAGGCAGTTGGCGGGAACTGGTGCCAATGCCTCCCTTCCAGCCGAAGGCCTGGGTGCCGGTACCGGCGCCGACGCTGCCCTCGGCCACCGGGCCGCTGCTGGCCGACTCCAGGGCGGCAAAGACTTCCCGTCTCTGCACCGGGTCGGCCCACATGTTGTTAACGCGGGCATCATTGGTCTCGCCGACGACGGGATTCACCGTGTGCTCACCCATGCCCGGTTGCTCATAAACCCATTCCTTGAGCGCATTGGCGGCACTCCAGACGCAAAGGGTGCAGGTGAGCAGGATAGGGGTCTCGATCTCGCCGAATTCCTGAATCTGCGTGGCGCCGATCAGTTTGCCGTAGCCATTACCTACATGCACCCAGGCTGCCACAGGTTGCGTGTAGAGGTTTCCTGGCGCCGGGATGATGGCGGTGACGCCGGTGCGGATATCGTCGCCCCGAATCACAGTGCTGTGACCGACGCGTACACCCTCCACATCGGTAATTCCGTTCAGCGGTCCGGGTTTGAACAGGCCAACAACCAGGCCAGCTTCCCGCGCTCGCGGCCGCTCCTGGGCGGCAGCGGGAAGGGCCAGTGCAAACACCAGCAGCAGGCACAGCAGCGAAGGTTGTTGGTGTCTAACGTATAAAAGGGTCATGAGCACTCCACTCGTAATTTCGATGAATCAGCATAAGTGAATTTATTGCGCCGGAACAAATCGCTGACAAGCTCTCGCCAATTTTCCAACCAGCCACCAAAGCAATTTGTTCCGACCATTTGTCTGAGCGCTCGGCAATCACAGTTAATTGTTCCGATCCCATGCCTGAGCTGCGCCGCAGACACCGGCCGCTCATAAGTTCCGCCCGCACCCTCAATGTACTCCACAGGCTTTATCTGCTTAAATATCGCCTTCGCCGGCGCCGCCGGTCCCGAAAAATTAACAGGCAGGTGTGCCGTGATGATTTACTGCCGTAGCCCGCGTTCAAGCTACCTCGTATCTGGCTTGCTCGGTCTTGCCCTCGGTTTTTTTTCAGCTCTTGCGTTTGCCGCCAGCCAGTTCGAAGTTGCTCCGGAGCAGCTGCAACAAGTTTTCCCCGAAGCCGACAGTTTTTCGCCGAAACAGGGTCAACCTCCCGTCTATCGTGCCTTTGCCCACACCGACGGCGCCGAGCCGGAAGTGATCGGCTATGTTTTCGAGACCCCGGATCTGCCGCCGGAGGAGATTGGCTACAGCGCCCCCATCGAAGTGCTGGTGGGACTGGATCTGCGCGGCAATCTGACCGGCATTGAGTTTCTGTACTACCGGGAATCCTACAAGAGCATTCGCGGTGACTTTCTCAATACCGAGCGCTTTCCGGACCAGTTCGAAGACAAGAACCTGGCAGACGGTTTTCGCGTCGGTCGCGATATCGATGGTGTCTCCCGGGCCACCATAACCAGCTGGGCCGTGGCCAGGGGCGTGCGCAACGCGGCGCGAAGGATAGCGCAGGCCTATCTCGCCGACTCTGAATTCGTTACCGAACGCAATACCGAAGCCATCGCTCTGGGCGCCCTGGGTGAACAATCCTGGCAGGACTTCAAGGCTTCGGGCCTGGTGCAGGAGCTGGACATCGTCTACCCGGATAGCACTACTTTGGAACTGGACCTGGCCTTTATCGGCCATGACGGTCTGGGTGAGTTGATGGTGGGTATCGAGGACTACTCCCGGGCCGATCGCGATGCCAGTGCCCGCGCCGCCGGTGGTCACCTCATGCTGGTGGGCATTGACGGTGATGCCTCACAACCCTTTCGTCAGGAGCGGCTGGCGGTGCGCCAGGGGGAAACCTTCTTGCAGATGCCGCGTAACCGCTTTGTTTATGCCGGCAGCGCCGAGCGGGGCAAGATTGCCCAGGAAGTGCGTTTTGCCGGTGCCATGGTGCTGCCCGACCGCATCGACCTGTCCCAGCCCTTTAGCGTGTTATACAACCTGAGCAGCAGCCTGGCGGCGACCGAGGATGACGCTGAGGTGACCTATCAGGTACCGCCGCTGCCGCTGGCGCTGGCCACCGATGGGGAATTGCCCAGTGAGTATCTGCCGCCACCAGAGCCGGACTATTCGGACATGGCCGAACCAGGCAGTCTGGCGGCCCTGTTTGCCAATGCGCCCTGGGCCTCCGTGCTGGCACTTGTCGCGCTGCTGGCAACGGTCATGACCGCCTTTTTGCGCAAGAGCGGCCCCTTGCGCTGGCTTGCGCTTGCCGGCACATTAGTTTATCTGGGCTGGCTCGACGGCGGTTTTGTCTCGGTGTCACATATTACCAACGCCATCAAGCTGGGTCCGGGCATGTTCATGCAGGACCTGCCGCTCCTGCTGATCATACTGTTTACCATCTTTACTACCCTGTTCTGGGGCCGGGTGCTGTGTTCTTCGCTGTGTCCGTTCGGTGCACTGCAGGATTTCATGACCCGGCTGCTGCCAAAAAAATGGCAACTCAGGGTGCCCCAGGCCATTCACGACCGAGCGCTTTATGTCAAATACGCCATATTGGCGTTCCTTATGATCATGGCCCTGGCGTATAGCGAGCTCAGCCTGTTCCAGTACTTCGAGCCCTTCGGCACTGCCTTCTATTTCAGTCAGTCGCTGTGGCTGTGGCTGATTCTGATTCTGTTTCTGGCCGGTGCGGCGGTCATTCCCCGTTTTTACTGTCGCTATGCCTGCCCTCTCGGGGCGGCGCTCGGGGTGGCGTCACTGCTGTCGCCGTTTCGCATCAAGCGTGTGCCCCAGTGCGAGTTGTGCAAGGTCTGCGAGCACGCCTGTCCCACCGGGGCAATCCGCGGGGCCAATATTGATTTCAAGGAATGTGTACGCTGCGATTTGTGCGAGCGCAAACTGATCGACAAGGCGGGCACCTGCAGGCACTCTGTGCCCGAACTCAAAGAGCGGCTGAAGGACTGGGAGCCAATTGCTGTCGGTTAGGCATGCCCCGACCAAAGCAGACCAGCCAGCGCGGGAGTCTGTGAGCCCGTTTTGAAGGTTGCGACGCAAGAGCAACTAGCAGCTCTACCGCCAAGGGGGCAAGGCCTCAATAGAGGTTTCTCGTCGGCATGCCGGCGCGATGCCGTAATCGCAGGCTCACTAACTGAAAGCCAGAGGCACGTCCGCACTATTCACAGCATCCCCTGGTAAACCCCATCGCCAGGCGCGGCTCTGAGTCCCAGTGGAGCCTTAACTATTCGGGAACGAGTAGTGGGGGCGTTCTATCTTGTCTGCAGTGGGCCATCGCTGGGTAATGGTCTTGCGTCGGGTATAGAAGCGAATCGCGTCGGGTCCGTACACATACAGATCGCCGAACAGGGAGCGCTTCCAGCCCCCGAAGCTCTGGCTGGCGACTGGCACCGGCAAAGCCACATTCACACCCACCATACCCACCTGAATGTTATCGCTGAAGTAGCGCGCCGTCGCACCGTCGCGAGTGAAGATGCAGGTGCCGTTGCCGTATTCATGGCGATTGATCAGATCCATGGCTTGCTCGAGTGATTGAACGCGTACGACGCAGAGCAGGGGTCCGAAAATTTCGTCGCGATAGATGCTCATGTTTTCCTGGACATGATCGAATAAACAGCCGCCAATGAAATAGCCCTGCTCATGTCCGGGCACGGTCCGCTGGCGCCCATCCACTACCAGCGTCGCACCGGCTGCTAGTCCGGCTTCGACATAGTCATGTACCCGCGTCAGAGCCTCTCTGGTAATCAACGGACCCATGTCGTTATCGGTGTTGGTGCCAGGTCCCACTTTTAGCTGCTGTACCCGTTGCTGGAGCTTGGATACCACCTCTTCTGCCGTGGCGTCGCCAACACAGACGGCCACGGAAATAGCCATGCAGCGCTCACCGCAGGAACCATAAGCCGCCCCCATGAGGGCATTGACGGCGTTATCGAGGTCTGCGTCCGGCATGACCACCGCATGATTCTTGGCCCCGCCGAGTGCCTGAACCCTTTTGGCCCGCGAAGTTGCGCGTTCATAGATGGATGCCGCGACGGGGGTGGAGCCAACGAAGCTGACGGCTTGCAGGGTATCGTCGTTCAACAGTAGATCAACGGTTGCACGATCGCCGTTGACCACATTGAAGACGCCGTCCGGCAGTCCGGCTTGCTTCAACAGCTCCGCCATGAGCAGCGCCGGGCTGGGATCGCGCTCGGATGGCTTGAGGATAAACGTATTGCCGCAGGCAATGGCCAAAGGGAACATCCACAATGGCACCATGGCGGGAAAATTGAAGGGCGTGATGCCCGCCACCACACCCAGCGGCTGGAAATCTGACCAGCAGTCGATGTCGGGTCCGGCGTTTTTGGAGAATTCACCTTTCAGTAATTCTGCAACTCCGCAGGCATAGTCGACGATTTCAATGCCGCGACCCAGTTCGCCGCGGGCGTCGTCAAGCACTTTGCCGTGTTCCGCAGTGATCAATTCGCAGATCTGGTCGGCCTCTTGTTCTAACAGTTGTTTGAAGCGAAACAGAATCTGCGCGCGCTTTTGCGGCGGTAGCCGTCGCCACCCGGGAAAGGCGGAGCGGGCGGCAGCCAGAGCACGCTCCACCGTCGCGGCATCGGCCAGGGCCACGCGTTTGCTCACCGTGCCGCTGGCAGGATTGAATACGGAGTCGAATCGCCCCGACTCAGTGACTTCGGCCCCATTAATGTAATGGCCAAGAACTGGCAGCTCGACGGCCGAGTCCATAGATTCAACCGAGCTCATGCAGCGACTCCCCCACGGCGTTTACCAGGCTGTCTATTTGCGATTCACTCACCAAGAAAGCGGGTGCCAGCTGTATGGTGTCGCCTCCCCAGCGCACATAAAAACCTTTCTCCAGACATTTCAGTCCCACTTCGAAGGGTCGTTTCAGTGGCTCGCCCGGGTATGGTTCCAGAGTCAGGCCGGCGGCAAAGCCGTAATTGCGGATATCGCTGACGTGAGGACTGCTTTTCAGTTCGTGTACCGCTTTTTCGAAATAGGGAGCCATCGCCTTTACCCGCTGTGGGAGCTGTTCTCGCTGCAGCACCTCGAGTGCGGCGAGACCGGCAGCGCAGGCCACCGGATGCGCGGAGTAGGTGTAACCGTGGGGGAATTCCACCATGTATTCAGGGCCACCTTGCTCCATGTAAGTGTCATAAATTTCCGATTGAACCACGACCGCGCCCAGGGGGATGGCGCCATTGGTAATCTGTTTAGCCAGACAAAGAACATCGGGAGTGACCCCGAAGGCTTCTGAAGCGGTCAACGCACCCATGCGTCCGAGGCCGGTAATCACCTCGTCGAATATCAACAGGATGTTGTGTTTGTCACAGATTTCCCGAAGTCGCTTGAGATAGCCTATGGGCGGTGGCAACACGCCCGAGCTGCCAGCGAGTGGTTCGACAACTACCGCGGCAATATTGGAGGCGTCATGCAACTGCACCAGCTCTTCCAGCTCGTCTGCCAGGTGCGCGCCTTGCTCCGGTAATCCCTTGCAGAATCGATTGTCAGCTAACACGGTGTGGGGCATGTGGTCTGCGTCGACGGTCTGCCCGAACAATTTGCGGTTGAAGCCGATGCCGCCAACACCGATGCCGCCGTAATTGACGCCGTGATAGCCTTTGATGCGGCCAATAAACTTGGACTTGCCCGGCATGCCGCGGCTGCGCCAGTAGCCACGAGCAATCTTCAGAGCCGTATCGATGGTCTCTGAGCCAGAGTCGGTGAAAAAGACATAATCCAGGCCGGGTGGTGTCAGTTCTACTACTTTATTTGCCAGCTGGAAACTGAGTGGGTGTCCGTATTGAAAGCCGGGGGAATAGTCGAGCGTGGTCAACTGCTTGCTCACCGCCTCGACGATCTCCGGGCGGCCGTGGCCCAGACCGCAGGTCCATAGTCCTGACAGTCCGTCGAATATTTGCCGGCCGTGATGGTCGGTATAGTACAAGCCTTCAGCCGCCACCATCAGGCGTGGATTCTGTTTGAACTGGCGATTGCCGGTAAAAGGCATCCAGTGTGCTTTCAGTTCCGCTTCGCTCAGGGTCAGAAACTGTTCGTCACCGCTGGCGCTGGTGTTTCCATCAGGCATTGCTCGTCCCCGCTATTGAATCGAGTGGCTCCTGCCTGGCTTGTTTCAGCGATTGCAGTTCACGCCGGTAATGGGCTTCCAGATCAGGATCAGGCCACCACAGAGTTACCAGGTAACCTACCAGTAACGCCGACAGGAATGAAGGAGGCATGGTTTCCAGGGCGGTGAAATAGGGTCCAACCGTGGTAAAACCCTGGAGCACGAATTTGCTGACAATGGTCATCGTAAAACCGGTAAACATGGAGGCGATGGCTGCGCGCTCGGTAAAACGGGGCCAGAATAGCGACAGAATGATCATCGGGCAGAAAGTTGCGGCAATTCCGGACCAGCCGAAAATAGCGAACCAGAAAACGGTTCGAGTAGGGGAGACGATGGAAACAGTAATGGCCAGGCCCAAAGCCAGCGCCGCCAGCAACAGAGTCATGTAGCGACACATGCGAGCAGCATCGCTGTCGGCCAGGGCCGGATTGTAGATTTTTTCGTATAAGTCATGGGTGATGGAGCCTGACGCCATAACCAGCAGGGAGGATACGGTCGACATGATGGCCGACAGCACGGCGGCAACGTAGAGTCCGACGATCCAGGGCGGAAAGGTAAACTCCACCATTTCCGATAAGACATTCTGGGCGCCGTTGCCCAACGCCACATCGGGTTCGACCCCCTGACTGGTAAACACATAGCGCCCCAGCACACCGATACTGACTGCCGCCGTATCCACAAGTAGCGTGAACAGCACCGCAACCCACTTGCCCCGGTTAATCTGGGCTTCGCTCCTGATGGCAATAAGGCGCGCGAAAACCTGGGGTGAACCTAGAAAACCCAGACCAATCAGCGCCATGCCCACCACTACGGAAAGGTTCATCAGATTAAAGCCGCCCGGACCCCAGATATTCACCAGGCCCGGATCGATCGTCTGCAGACCGGAGTAAATGTCGCCGGAGTTGGCCATGGTCAGGAATGCCACCACGGGAAGCAGCACCAGGCAGATCAGCATGACCGCGCCCTGGAACATGTCGGTCCAGGCCGCTGCCAGAAAACCCCCGGCAATGCAGTAGACGACGACTATGGCAAAACCCACCATGGCACCGGTGAAGTAGTTCCATTCCAAAAACGACTCGAACGCCGACCCGGTGGCGTCTATCTGAGCCGAGATGTATATGAGCACGAATATCGACAGAGCGAACGCGGAAATGACGCGCAGCAGGTACGATTTGGCCTGGAAACGACTGACCAGGTAGTCGATAACCGTCATTGATTGATAGCGGTCGGTAAGTTGCTTAAACCGCGGCGCCATAACAAACCAGGCCAGCGCCACTCCCAGTATCTCGCCCACAACAATCCAGTAGGCGGAAAATCCCAGCATGGCGCCCATACCGGTCACACCAAGCAACAGCCAGGCTGATTCTCCAGTGGCCTGGGCGGAGAACGCGGCGACCCAGTAGCTAAGGGATTTGCCGCCAATGACGAAATCGCTCATGTTCTTGACGCGGCGCGAAGCGAGATAGCCCAGCAGTATCAAGATACTGAAATAGAGCGTGATCATGGCGTATTTTTCGAACATGGGAACGACCGGCTGGGTGAGGATGCCGTAGATAATACCTTCCCTGTCGGTCCAGATACACCAGCCCAGGCACAAACTTGCAGGGCAAACGACGGAACCAGCGCCTGTGTCTGTGACTTTACCTGGAGACTGGCAACCCGCTATAGTAGTTGGGGTATATTTTCTGCAGTCGCTCCACACACCAACACTGACAGCTTCAAACAAGAGGAGTACTACCTTGGCCAAGTTTTCCCGCCGTAAATTTATCGGGTCCAGCACCGCTCTCGCCGCAGCCGGATTGGGATTGCCAGCGCAATCAGCCCTCGCCCAATCAGCACCCATTGCCAATCAGGCGGCGCCTGATTACGTCGTACTCAATGCGCGGGTATTCACCAGTGACGACGCGCAACCAGGCGCTGAGGCGTTCGCCGTCAAAGGCGACCGCTTCGTTGCTGTCGGCTCCAGCAGCGACATTCGCAACCTGGCTGGTGCGCGTACGGAGATCATCGATGCCGAGGGGATGTTTGTTGCACCGGGCTTCATAGACGCCCACTCCCACCCTTCAGGGGCAGGTGTTAACGAGTTAGTCCAGGTAAACGCCGATCTGCGGTCCGTGGCTGAAATCAAGTCGGCTATTGCCGATCGCGTCCGCACCACTGCTGATGGTGAGTGGATCAGGGCATTCAAATATGACGACACCAAGCTGGCAGAAGGGCGGCCGCTGAACCGCTTCGACATCGATGAAGTGGCGCCGAATAATCCTGTAGTCGTCGGCCACCGGGGCGGACACACCGGTGTCTACAACAGTATGGCTCTGGCCCTGGCCGGCGTTACCGCTGAAACACCGGATCCACCAGGCGGTCGCTTTTATCGAGATAGCGATGGCGTACTGACCGGGCTGGCGGCAGAAACTGCGCGCTACAGATTCCGCGACCTCATTCCTTCCGGCTCGACCCGGGAGCAGCGCCGTGATGGCGTTAAGCTGATTACTGAACTCATGACCCGTGCCGGGCTCACATCGGTGCATCAGACCGGTGGTGGTCGTAACGACATGATTGCCTATCAAGATGCCCGTGACGAGGGTGGGATGCGCTTTCGTATGAACCTGTTTCCCCGCGGCCAGCTTTTCACCGACCTGGTCAACGCCGGCGTGCGCACCGGTTTCGGTGACGAGGTATTTCGCATCGGGGCGGTTAAATTCATGGCCGACGGCTCGGCTTCGGAACGCACCATGTTCATGAGTACTCCCTATGAAGGGCGACCGGATGATTACGGCCTTCTGGTCATGAGCCAGGAGGAGATACATGAGTCGGTCGAAAACGCCCATCGCAACGGCTACCAGGTTGCCGTACACGCCAATGGCGACCTCACCATTGAATATGTATTGAATGCCTATGAGCGGGTGCAGAGGCTCTGGCCAAGGCCGGACACGCGGCATCGAATTGAACATTGCTCTCTGGTCAATCCGACTCTGCTGCAGCGGATCAAGGACCTGGGTGTGATACCTGCTCCCTTTTATACTTATGCCCACTACCATGGCAACAAGTGGGTCGATTACGGGGAAGAGAAAATGCAGTGGATGTTTGCCCACAAATCGTTTCTCGACTACGGCATTCCGGTCGCACCAGCATCAGACTACACCCCCGGTCCCTACGAACCCATGATGGCCATACAGAGCATGGTGACGCGCAAAGACTTCGAAGGTCGGGTTTGGGGGCCAAATCAGCGCATCAGCGTAGATCAGGCGCTGAAGATTTGCACGATGAACGGCGCCTATGCATCTTTCGAGGAGGACATCAAGGGTTCAATCACGGCGGGGAAACTGGCCGACTTTGTCATCCTGGCAGACGACCCCCATGATGTGGATCCCGACCAGATCAAGTTCATTGAGATTGTCAGGACCGTAGTCGGTGGATCTACCATGCATGCCGCCTAGGTGCCTGAGTGGTGAGTCGCCGAGGTCAATGCAACAACCAGCGGGTGTGGGCCTTTGGTAAGTCCTTGAAGCTGGATGTGGATCTAGTGCGAGAAGGAAAAGCCTGAGGCCGGTCAGCACCGCTGTCGCCCCGGGTGGTTGCTTTTTTCTTCCCTGGCCAACGGGCAGAGGTGTTGTCACACCGACGCGCTGAGGATGCTCGAATCAGAGGCTTAAGTATTGGCGCATCGTCAATGCGGCGAGCTACGAATCCTCAGCTCCACTCCTTTGCTGACTTTGCATTGCAGGATTGAATTCAGGGCCGATTGCGACAGCTGCCTGCAGTTTCTGTTGATTCCCGACTGGCGCCGACAATGGGCGGCGGTGACGTCTGCACCCAGCTTGGAAAATTAGGCTCGTTGAGATTTAGCCAACAGCGTTAACCGAAGACACAATGAAAAAAACACCACTTATTCTGGCCCATCGGGGTCTTGTTACTGAGCACCAGGAAAACACCTTGCCGGCCATCCAGAGTGCGATCGAAGCTCCCAGCTGTGACGGTACTGAATTTGATGTTTTTTTGACCAAAGATAATCGGGTCGTGCTGTTTCACGATGAAAACCTGAAGCGGCTCACAGGCGTCGACCGTAAGATTCACGATTTGACCTGGAGCGACCTTAAAAGCATTCAAATTCTGCCAGAAATCGAAGTGGATGGCGGTATCCGGAAATATCCCCGGCCGGCTTCCATCCCCTTGCTGGAAGATGTGCTCGAGGCGATCAAAGGGAAAGACTTTTTCCTGGATATTGAGCTCAAGGCTTATGCGCCGAGCTGGTCTAAACGCAAAATCGGCAGGGAAGTGGCCAACATTGTTAAATCCATGGGAATAACTGAGCAAGTTATTTGTACTTCGTTCAATTTCTTCATGCTTTATGATCTGGAAAAAACCCACCGCCCGGTTCCCACTGGTTTCGCCTATGACGATGACATGTTTTTCTCCGCGCGAATTCTGAATCGGATTATGGAGCGTAATGTGATCGGCAGGTTGGTGCATTCGAATGCCGTCTGCTCGGAATACACTCTCATTGATGAGGATACGATTGAGAAATACCACAATCGGGACCAGCGTGTCGGGTGCTTCACTCTATATCCGCTGATGCCGGGGGAAATACCCCAAGACAGAAAAACCTTCTATAGTGCTGAAGTGAAAAGGCTGGCTGAACTGGGGGTGGACTGGATAGAGACAGACCATCCCGAGCTGGTCTGGAAGGATCTGCATGGTGAACAACTGAAGGGAATTGGAGGCTTGTAGACACACTCTGACTCAGGTTGCGACTGGGTCATTGCTGTCCCACAGTTTCAGGCTCTTTTACTCGCGCTGAAAAGCGGCTCCGAGGGGTCCGCCTCCCAGTTAGCTGACGCCCGCCGACCCACCCTGACGCCCGATCCGGCATGATGGTTGCATAATCCCCTACAATCTAAATCGCTAACAGGTAATCGCCGATGTCATGCTCCCGCTCCCCAAATCTCATTCATGCCAGCTTGCTGTTTACATTACTCACAGCTTTCGCTGTCGGGCTTGTTTCGCCCGCAAGAGCCGCTGAGTTTGAACTGACTAGCGCGACAATTAGCGAGCTTAATGCGGCAATCGACGCCGGAGAATTAAGCTCCGCGCAGCTCGTACAGCTTTATCTCAACCGCATTGAGGCCTACGATCAGCAAGGCCCGGCGATTAACGCGGTCATTCATCTGAATCCGAACGCGCTGAGCCGTGCCATAGAGCTGGACCGCGAACGCGCCAGTTCGGGGCGTCGATCACCGCTGCATGGAATTCCAGTGGTGATCAAAGACAATCTAGACACCGCCGACATGCCAACTACCGCAGGCTCATTCATGCTCGCAGGCAGCCTGCCACCCGATGACGCCTTTCTGGTGCAGAAGCTGCGGCAGGCCGGTGCCATCATACTGGCGAAGCTGAATCTCAGTGAGTTCGCCTCCGGCGGCGCCATGAACTCGCTCGATGGCCAGATAGCTAATCCCCATCACCTCGGGCGCAGCCCGGCCGGTTCTTCCGGCGGCACAGGCGCGGCCATTGCTGCAGGCTACGCCAGCATGGGGCTGGGAACCGACACCGGGGGATCTGTTCGCGGACCGTCGTCTGCCAACGGCATCGTTGGTCTGAAGACCACACACGGGCTCCTGAGTCGCGATGGTGTGGTGCCGCTGGCCCTGTCCTTCGACACGGTGGGCCCGATGACTCGCAGTGTGGAAGACCTGGCCTTGTCATTGGGAGTGATGACCGGAGTGGATCCAGCCGATGACTCGACGCAAAAGAGTATCGGTCAGGCTCATGCCGACTATGCTCAGTACCTTGACGCCGACTCATTGGTCGGCGCCAGGATCGGTGTGGCCCGCGTGTTCATGGGTGACGACGCCGAAGTAGACTGGGTCGTTGAGTCGGCCCTGCAAGCCATGCGCGATGGAGGCGCAGAAATTGTCGAGGTAGAATTTCCGGGGTGGCTTCTGGAGTCGCGCGGTGACTTTTACCGGGCCATTCGCTACCCCGAGTTCAAGGCCCAGATCGCCGAGTATCTGGCAACTCTGGATGACGGCTATCCCGAGACGCTGGAAGAGCTAATTGCCCAGGCCATGAAGCTAAGCTCCCAGCGTGAGGATGGGGTGATCCCGAATCCAAGACGCTGGGCGCTGATGCGCTCGGAGGTTGCGGCGTCCGATTTGGAAGGCTTCGAGTACCAGGCCGTGAAGACCCACGCCCTGCCGCTTATAGCCGAGACAATCGCCGGTATCATGGCCACCAATGGGCTGGATGCCATTGTCTATCCCACCTCGAGTACGCCCGCCCAGTTGATCGAGCGCCCAGCGGGCAGCAGTGTCGCGCCGGGTTCGGGCGGCTCGCCGGTGACTCTGGCGAATTTGTCTGGTTTCCCCGACCTGATTCTGCCCATTGGCTTCACCGGCCGAGGATTGCCGGTCACGCTGTCATTCCTGGGCACGGCCTTCAGCGAGCCGGAACTAATCGGGCTGGGCTACGCCTTGGAACAGCGACTGCAGGCGATACGATTGCCGGTGCACACGCCGCCCCTTCCCGGCGAGGTGATCAACTACTAGACATTCTCTGATTAATGCAGGCACGCCAGAGATTGGCCAGCGTGTGGGGTCGGAAACCTGCAAAGTCTGCATCAGTTGGCGTCCAGCAATCAGGTTCGCCTGAGTAGTCGGAACAAATTGCTGTGAAGATTGGGGTAGGAACAAATTGCTTTCACTTCCGCTAAAATATTCGAATAGATCAAAAAGCAATTCGTCCTGACCCCGATCGGCAATGAACTGACGCCGCAAAGTAGTGAATAGATGCAGTTGGCAGAACCGCGACGCGGCGTTCAAAGTGGTCGCCACTCGCGCTTCGGGTTGCTCTACCTGACCGGCTCACCGTCCTCGTTCCAGATCTCTATGGGGGCGAGATTGAGGCTCTGAACCTGGGGTTGCACCTGTTCCAGATCGCCAACAATGATCCAGACCAGGCTGTCGGGATGGATGATGTCTTCGGCGGCCGACTGCAAATCGACGAGCTCCAGTGCTTCATAGCGGTCCGTCAGCGAGGCAGCGTAGTCCAGCGATCTACCGTAGCGCGCGGAATTGGCTATCGAGCCAAGCACGGCACGTGAGGTCTCGAAGCGACCGGGGAGTTCGCGGGTCGAACCGGCGATTACCCGTTCCATTTCCTCAGCGCGCACCGGCTGCTCGGTTTTAATGCCGTTCAGTTCCGAGAGCAATTCGGCAATAGAATCGCCCGTACGATCTGTCTGCACTGGGGCGCTGACTATAAACGGGCGCGGGCCAACAGCGCTTGCCAGCGTCGTGCGGGCGCCATAGGACCAGCCCTTGTCCTCGCGCAGATTCATGTTGATGCGGGCATTGAATCCGCTGCCAATGACCCGGTTCATGGCGTCGATGGCGACGTCTCTGTCAGTGCCCAGACCCGGCGCTACGTGTGCGGCAAGAATCTGGGACTGTGGAGAGCCCGGTTTGTCTATAAGAATCAGTCGGGGTTCATCGGGAAGATCGACCTGGGCCAGATTTTTTTCCGGCAGGAGCGAGTCGGGCGCCTCCCAGTTCCTGAAAGCCCGTTCAAGCAGTGGTGTGACCTCTTCCATGGACATATCGCCGACAATATAAATGCGAGCGTTATCAGGTCGCAGCCAGGTGTCCTTGAATGCAACCAGGTCGTTCCGATTGATGGAGGCGATGGATTCTTCCGTGCCGGAGCCGGTGAAAGGCACGCCGTAGGCGTGATCCTGGCCGTAAAGAGCCGGCGGCAACAGGCGCAGTGCCAGTGATTGGGGCTGGGCCTTCTCCTGAGCGATGCTGGCCAGCCAGCGGCTGCGCAGGCGCTCTATTTCCTCTGGGTCGAAGACCGGATTGCGAATGATATCCGCCCACAAGTCCACCGAGTCCTGCAGTTCACTGCTGAGTGCGGACAGACTGACGGAGGAGCTGTCCAGGTTGGAGCCGGCGGAGATTTGCGCGCCCAGGCGCTCCTCCAGAGTGGCAATCTCGAGAGCATCGCGGCGCTCGGTGCCGGTGTCAAGCATGGCCATGGTGAAGGAGGCGACGCCCAGTTTGCCGCCAGCATCTGCCGCGTAACCGGCATCGAATTCCAGAGACATCTCGATAACCGGAATGCTGCCACGTTGGGCTAACACTACCTCAACGCCGTTGGACAACGTCGTGCGGCTGATGTCAGGAAAACGCAGACTGGGCATGTCGGTAGGAATGTCGGGGAGGCCATCGCTGCGATCCACACCACTCAGGTTGTGGTTGTACTGGCCGGTTGGAACCACATCAACCTGATGCCAGCCTTGACTCAGCCATTGCTCCGCAGCCTGGCGTACAGCTTCTGGCGTCGCAGAATTGATCCATTGCAGGTATTGTTCAATGAACAAGGGGTCACCGGCATAGAGTTCACCCTCGGAAAAGATGACCGCCTTACCACCGAAGCCACCGACCTGCTCCAGGCCTCTGAGAATTTCGGCGTTGGTTCGCGTCACGACCCGCTCCAGCTCCTGGCGCGTGGGTCCAGCGTCAATAAATTCGGCGATGACCCGGTCAATTGATTCGCTGGCCACAGAGGGCGGCTGTCCTGGGTTGAGCATAACCGAAAGATCAAAAACGCTGGCGAGTTCGAAAGGCGCCACCGAGACATTGACCGAGCTGGCGAGTTGACGCTCGTAAACCAGATCCAGATAGAGCCGGCTGACCCGGCCCTGTCCGAGAACGGCGGCGGCGAGGTCCAGCAGGGCGCGATCACGGGTATTGCGATCGGGTACGACCCACGCGCGGTTGGCCAATGCCGCCGGTACCTCGTCGTGCTGCACTTCCCGCGTATTGTGCTCCCGTACCGGCAGCCAGTTCTCGAAGGCGTCCACTTCCGGCCCGGCCGGGATATCGCCAAAAAAGAGCTCGACTTTCTCCCGGGCTGTTTCCACGTCGATGTCACCGGCGAGAGTTAGCACGGCATTGTTGGGGCCATAGTAATCCATGAACCATTGGTGGACATCATCCAGAGAGGCGGCGTTCAGATCCTCCATGGAGCCGATGGTGGAGTGCCGGTAGGGATGGCCGGGGGGGAACAGCCCTTCATACAGATTGTAATTCACCTGCCCGTAGGGTCGGTTGTCTCCCTGACGTTTTTCGTTTTGCACGACGCCGCGCTGATTGTCGAGTTTTTCCTGGGTCACGGCACCGAGTAGATGGCCCATTCGATCAGATTCCATCCACAGTGCGAGATCGAGAGCCGGAGTGGGAACGGTCTGGAAATAATTGGTGCGGTCGAGCCAGGTGGTGCCGTTGAGGCCGGTGGCGCCTACCCTTTGCATGGGCTGAAACCACTCACCGTCATAGTTCTCCGATCCGTTAAACATGAGATGTTCGAACAGATGAGCGAAGCCGGTTTTGCCGGCCGGTTCATTCTTCGAACCGACGTGATACCAGATACTCACTGCGACCACGGGCGCCTTGCGGTCCTCGTGGACCACGACCCTGAGGCCGTTGTCCAGGGTAAATTTCTCCACCTCAATATTAAGATCGTATTCATCGCCGTTTTGCGCAGCGGTGGGGATAGCCAGCAAACACAGGCTGCTGGTCAGAATGAGTAGTTGCCACAGTCGGCTCAAATTCAGACGCATAGTGCTTCCTCTTGACTCAATTTCGATTGCAGGCGCCGGAGAATAACAGCTCGAACCATGAGGCTCCAGACGGCTCAGCCCGGCTGCGGGTCACTGCACTGTATTACGCCCCAGAATTCTTAACCAGATTTCACCACCAGAAAAGACGACGCCCCCGGTCTGGAGGCGTCGATGCGAGCATTGATTGCAGTGAGAGTTAAGGATGCTCTGACTAATCAGAGCATCCTTAAGGAAACTACTGGCTGTCTTCACTCAACCAGCTGAAATCATCTTCCGACAAGTCCAGCAGATCAGCCCGTTCTCGGCGAGCCTGTTCCGCCTCCCGGGCGGTCGTCAGCACGTCCTGGGGAACCTCTTCGCCGACGACGATGCCACGCTTGGTGGTGGGGGCGAAATAAATTCGGGCGTTGGCCATCTCATCTGTGGTGGCCGCGCCGTAAGTGACAGCCTGTGTTGGGTCTGGGTTGTAGCGATTGCCTTTCGAGTTGTCAAACCACCAGCTCATGTGCAGGGTCGAACCGGCGGGAATGAATTTGGGCTCCTCATACTCGTACAGAAATTGCCAGTTGAAGTCGTATTTCGGCACCCAGAGTAAGACCTCTCGCTCACCATCCGGATATTCCAGTTCGTAGCGCATGGCCTTGCCACGGTAGTGCATGTGGGGTCCCATGGAAAGTAGATAGATGTCTTCCTCAATGGCGTGAGTATTGGTGACCTTGTAGTTGGGATCTCCGGGCGGGATGGTCCAGCCCCTGTGCGGCAACAGGTTGGTCTCAACGACATGGTCGATGACATCGCCCTGGTCGTAAAAAGCAAAACCGGCCCGGGTCTCGTCGTAGACGCCTGAGCCTTCAACGGGGTCCTTGTGATAATGCATATTTACCGTGATGAACGGGTTTTCCGGCAGCAACACCCCCCAGCCCTCTGGGTAGGTAAAGGGGCCGCGACCAGGGACGCCAACGCCCATGTGGCTGGAGACAATGTGATGTACCCAGGGACCGCCCGGGTCCAACTCGGCCATGGAGATCCAGCGCGGCTGCTCGTGGGCTCCCTCCGGATAATGCATTTGAATGGTGGGCTGCCAGTCTTCGATTTCGTCGGCTACGTAAACTGGGCGATCAAATTCCACCACCAGGTCCGGCTCGCCGATCCACCACCCCGACTCGGGCATGGGTGTCCCGATGCTTGAACTGATCAAGCCGGTCTGAGTCGCTGCAGAAGCGGGATCGCCTTCCAAAGCGCCGCCGTCAACCCAGGCGATGAGTAAGTCCTTGTCCTGGCGGTCTATGTAACGCTCACCCTTGAATTCACCGCGATGGCGCTCATGGGCTCCCCATGGCGGCATGTAGCCGGTGACCAGGGCATTCTTAATCAGGGGTGCCCAGATTTTGGCCTGTTCGTAGTCCATTAGCGACATGGGCGCGGTGATGCCACCCACATCGGGTCCTTCGGGCTGGTGGCAGGCGACGCAATTATCCATGAACACCGGCAGCGCGTCTTCGTAAAAAGTGGGCGCTTCCTGAGCCTGGACAGTGATGCTGCAGAGGCCCAGCAGGGCAGTGAGGCAGAGGCTAAGCTCAGCCAGGGCGGGGTATTTCATGGTCTTTCCTGTTTTATTGTTTTAACAGTTTGAGCCTAAAACTAATCGGCGCGCCTGTCTAGAGATGCTCTGAACAATAGCCGGGCCAGTCGCGATGAATCGGTGGGAATTGATTTTGGAGGATACCCTTAAATCAACGGGAAATCTGTCTGTGGCGGAAAACTAACATCGAAAATTACGATTACAGAAATCGAAATAAATCGTTTTACCGATTAGTGACGTAGATTTAGCATACCATTCAATTATAGTCTTAAGTTCAACGTTTAACGGTTAGAGAGGTAACCATGAATCAGACAGTGCCAGACGTAGTCTTCAAAACCCGGGTCCGCGACGAATCCGTGGGCGGTGATAACCCTTTCCGCTGGCAGGATGTCAGCTCCGATGACATTTTCAAGGGCAAGCGCGTTGTAGTCTTCGCCCTGCCTGGAGCCTTCACGCCTACCTGCAGCAGTACTCATCTGCCGGGCTACGAGTCCAGCTATCAGGATTTTAAAGATGCCGGTATCGATGAAATTTACTGTCTGAGTGTTAATGACGCTTTCACCATGTTCCAGTGGGGTGAGAAGCTCGGCGTTAAGAATGTCAAACTGCTGCCCGACGGTAATGGCGAATTCACTCGCGGCATGGACATGATGGTAAAAAAAGAAAATCTTGGTTTCGGTGATCGTTCCTGGCGCTACAGCATGCTGGTCGAAGACGGCAAGGTGACCAAGGTCTTTGCGGAGGAAGGCAAATCGGACAATTGTGACTCCGATCCCTTCGAGTGCAGCGATTGCAGCACCATGCTCGATTTCATTCGGACGTCAACGTCGAAGGTGGCATAGAATCGGCGAATCAAACTGGTTCGGAGATCATGCATGTACTAATTTTCATGTAGATATCTGTTTGCACTGGTAGCCCCAGAGGTCCTTCCCAATAGCGACCTCGCCAGTGCGTTGTACGGCGGTGGCCTAACCATTCCCCTTCAGGCCACCGCCTTTTTTTTGACGGTTCTGTCTCTACACCCTATATATCCCCAAATAACAGGCGCAGATGGTTACGATAATTCTGGACCTGTTCAATGAGAAGGTCGTTGTTCTGCGTTGACATAGCCAGAATGATTCCGCCTTCGACGCTTGAAGTAAACATGTCAGCCAGCGCCTGAACATTTGTTGAAATCCTGGGTGGATAGTTTTCGATGATTGCGTTGAGCCGCTTTTCGATGATTTCACGCCACGTCATCATTCCATCGCGAATTCGCTCCCTGGTCTCCGGGTCGAATTGCTGACTTTCGTAGGTGAACGCCGCAGCCAGGCAGCCGGGATGAACCTCGGTCATGCCGGCAACCATCTCGCCAAACAGATTAAGGAAGATCAATGTCTGCTGCAGCGGGTCCTCACTCAAAGTGTCGGCGCGGTCGCTCAGCGTGATGAACACATCCGTATCCACCTTGATGTATCGGTCAATAAGAGCCCGGGCCAGCTCCTTCTTGCCTTGAAAGTGATAGAAGAAACCGCTCTTGGTGATGGCTGCCCTGTCGACGATGTCTTCGATTGTCGTGCCGGCAAAACCACGCTGAAGTATGATGTGCTCAGCAGTGGCCAGAATCCTCTCTTTACTACTGTTTGCGCGCGAACCTGTCACAGCCAGTCCTCCGTAACGCGTGAATGAGCGAATATAACGGTACCATCGGTACAGTTAAATCGTAGATTGTAGCAGGCTATACCGACTGTTCTTATTATCGCGCCATAAGCTGTTGAATTTCCAATTAATTTCTCCCGAATACGATTCACACCCCCGGTTCACTAGTTTGCAGGCAGCCTAATCACTAGACTGTGCTTCAACGATCTCGGACGGCTTGCCGCAGCAAATGACGGTGAGGAGGCCCGTCAACTGATCAACTTCATCAGAGCGATGGCGAACGCCGTTCGTTTTCTAAACTGCAATCAATAGAAATAAGTCCGGGCTGAAGTACAAACCTGGCGAGGAGGGTTTTACCATGAGAAAAATTCAAATTTCTCCCATAGCATTGGCGGCACTGGCCGCTGTTTTCTTAGTTTATCTTTTGTTCAGTGCCCGGGCTCATGCTGCCGGCTCTGGAGCAGAGAGTGTTCCCTTGTACAACAATCTGGGGAACTATCAAGTCCCGGTTACAACCGGGAAAGCGCGTGCGCAGCAGTATTTCGATCAGGGCATGCGCCTGTACTATGCGTTCAATCACGCAGAGGCGATTCGGGCTTTCCGTGCCGCTCAACGACTGGACCCGAACTGTGCTATGTGCTGGTGGGGGGAGGCTCTCGCCTGGGGTCCTAACATTAATCTGCCAATGGATCAGCCGTCAGCACTGGCAGCGCATCGCGCAGTCCAACTTGCACTGGTGAAAAAACCTTCTGTCTCGAATCTTGAGCAGGCCATGATCGAGGCACTGGCGCTGCGCTATGCGGCAGATGCTCCGGAGCCGCGTGGCCACCTGGATCGCGCCTACGCAGATGCCATGGCTGAACTCGCTGCAGACTATCCGGACAACGCTGAAGTTGCAGTACTCTACGCCGAGGCACTTATGGACTTGCGGCCGTGGGATTACTGGACGGCAGAAGGTCGGCCGCAGCCGGGCATGGAAGTCGCCCTGGAAAAACTGCAGCAGGTCATTGCGCAAAATGACTCTCATCCAGGCGCCTGTCACTTCTACATACACGCCGTAGAGTCGGTTTATCCGGAAAGGGCGGTTCCCTGTGCCGAGCGCCTGGCCAGGCTGATGCCGGGTGCCGGCCATCTCGTGCACATGCCGGGTCATATCTACATTCGCGTCGGGCGCTACATGGATGCGGTCGATGCCAACCAACACGCCGTGCACGCGGACGAGACCTATATTCAGGACCAGCGGCCCGGGATGGGCATGTATACCGCCGGCTACTACCCTCATAACTACGACTTTATGGCCTTCGCTGCCATGATGATCGGTCGCAGCGTGCTGGCAGTGGAGTCTGCAGAGAAAGTGACCTCCCTGTTACCGGAGGCGCTATTCGGCAGTCCGGGGATGGACTTCCTGCAAAATTTATTGGTGCGCCCTCTGCAGATGCATGTCCGCTTTGCACAGTGGAACGAGATTCTGGCGGCAAGCAAGCCGAGTGAGATCTATCCCCACTCCCTGGGGATATGGCACTACGCCCGTGGCCGTGCCTTGCTCGCGATAGGCAAGCCTGAGGCGGCAAAACAGGAGTTGCGCGATCTAAGGGCCGTGGCCCAGAGCGAGGATTTGAGTGGGCTCCGAATGGAATTTAATCAGTCCTCCAGCCTCCTGAGCATCGCTGACAAGGTGCTCAGTGGCTGGTATCAAGCCAGCGCGGATAACTTCGATGCAGCCATCTCGATCTTGCGTGCAGCGAACAGGGAAGAAGATGAACTGTTCTACGGCGAGCCGCCGGAATGGTCAGTGCCCACGCGCCAGGATCTCGGCGCTGTGCTGCTGGCGGCAGGTCGTCCGGTTGAGGCGGAGCAAGCCTTTCGAGAAGATCTGGCCAAGTTCCCTGAAAATGTCTGGTCGCTTTATGGTGTCGCCGAGGCTCTGAAGCAGCAAGGCAATATGGAAGCCGCGGCCGCGTTCGAGGCTACTTTGAGGCGCGTAGCGGCCAGCGCCGATATCGAGCTCGCCAATATTTTCAAATCGAAGTAACTGGTCCGGCGCCCTCGGGCGCCGGATTTTACACGCAGCAAAAGAACCCTATTTGTAGCGGTCAAGCCGTATGAAAAGAGCTATGAACAATGCAGACAAGCCCCTGCCGACGCATTGCAACCCTTTACAATAGAGCCTGCTATTCCCTGCGCGCTGCGCCTTGCAACAGGGTCTTACAGACTCCCGCAGAGAATTTGCTGCTGTGTAAAGAGCGTCATTAGTTTCGATTTCAATTCTGATTTCCCTGCCAGCCAAACCGTTCGGCGCAATCAACTGTTGCAAGAAAAACTGACAGGACAGCGCTTGCTCAGAGACTATCGAGTTTTTTCATCAGTCCATCAGCGTGATTGAGCACGGCGCTTTTTTGTTCGTCGCTCTGGCGGTCCCAGCTTCCGAACAGCATGCCCAGGCGCTGATTCGATGATAGCTCTTCTCTGTGCTTGTTCATGAAGCGCCAGTAGAGGCTATTGAAGGGACAGGCCCGATCACCGGTTTTCTCACGCACACGATAATGGCAGCTTTTACAGTAGTCGCTCATCTTGTTGATGTAGTTGCCACCGGCTGCGTAGGGTTTGGTGCCGACGATACCACCGTCGGCGAAGAGGGCCATGCCCCGGGTATTGGGCATCTCCGCCCACTCAATGGCATCCACGTAAATGCCTAGATACCAGGCGTCAACGGCGTCAGGTTTAATACCGGTTAATAGTGCAAAGTTGCCGGTGATCATGAGGCGCTGGATATGGTGGGCATAGCTGTAATCAAGGGACTGGCCGATAGCCTCGCTCATGCAGCGCATGCGGGTTTCACCGGTCCAGTAGAACTCGGGTAACTGGCTCTGGGCCCGGTAGTGGTTGCGGCGTGCATAATCCGGCATATTGGCCCAGTAAACGCCGCGGACATATTCCCGCCAGCCAAGAATCTGCCGCACGAAGCCTTCGATCTGGGCAATGTCAATGTCATTGGAGTCGCGGTAGGCGCTGACAGCACGCTCAATGACCTCTGTCGGGCTGAGCATCTTACTGTTGAGCGCAAAAGACAGGCGGGAATGGTACAGAGACCATCGAGACTCAACCTGATCTGTCATGGCGTCCTGAAAGCGGCCGAAATTTGGCAGACAGTGATCGCAGAAATTGCGCAGCAATCGCAGCGCCTGTCGACGGCTAACGGGCCAGATCAGCGCTCGGCTCGGCCGGCCGATGGACTCAACATCGTGCCGGTCAAGTCGCTCAATGATGTCACTTACGTCGTTCTCAAAGCACAGCGGTTCCGGTATCTGCTCCAGATCATCCGTTTTTAATGGCTGGCGGTTTTTTTTATCAAAATTCCACTCTCCGCCTTCCGGTTTGCCAGCGGCCATTAACACGTCCTTGTCTTTGCGCATGCGACGGTAGAAATTTTCCATGCGCACGTGTTTACCCCGGGGAAAAATTTCTTCGATCTTGTCCCAGGGCAGCAGGAAATGCTCGCTATCGACCTCTGAAATTTCCACATCTTTACCGAGTTTCAGTGACCTTAGTTGCTCTAGCAGTCGGTGCTCGTCCGGGCGTTGATACTGAAAGTGAGAGACCCGGTACTTTTTGCACTGCTTCTTTAACAGGCTAAGCAGATCCTTGCAGTCGGCGGTGGCGTCCAGTGTCAGATGTAGGACCCGATGCCCCTTTTTCTCCATGGCGGCAGCGAATTCGGCCATGGCGGCAAAAAAGGCGCAGAGTTTCTGCACGTGATGTTTGACGTACGTGGTCTCCTGCGGAAGTTCCGCCAGCAGGTAGACCACGGTGTCGTCAGTTTGGGCAAACCAGCTGTGCTGCTGATTGAGCTGATCGCCGAGAACCAGTCTTAGAGTATCGGGGGTTTTGCTGCTTGCTTCTGTCTGTGCCATGTCGATTCAACTGCAGAGCTGCCGGTGGAGCGGTCGATTACGATGAAACCGTGACAGGAGTTCAAACGTAATCGCACCCATGTCCAACACTAATCCGGTAAAGGCAACCGCGGTAATCCCCCTACTGGGATCTCTGGGCTTCTTGCCGTTTGCGTTCTCGGCCTGGCTTGAGGCCGCCGGCTCTCAATTTCTGAGCATTGAACCAAGACTGATTTTCGCCAGCTACAGCGCCATCATACTGACCTTCCTTGGTGGCGCGCTGTGGGGCCGAGCGTTGACTTTCCAGTTCGACATTGCCGGCGTTGGCCTGCTTTTGGCCAGCAATTTCCTGGCCCTGCTGGCCTGGGTGGTCCTACTCTGGAGTCCGGATTCCATCTTGAGTTTCCTGTTTCTGATGTCGGGGTTCATTGTGGTAAGTGTTTTAGAGTTTCGTAACCGCGACCTGCTGTTCCGGGAATTGCCGACTTCTGTCCGAGCGTCCTATCTGCGCCTGCGCGCTCTGCTGACCGGTTTGGTGCTTTTGGCCCATATTATTATGATGGTGAATTTATGACTGAACGATTAACGGTTTTCTACGACGGCTACTGTCCGCTTTGCGTCGCCGAGATGCAACAGCTTGCGAGCCTGGACAGCAAGGACCTGCTGAACCTGGAAGATATTCAGGTCGAGGATTTTCAGGGCCGCTATCCTGACATCGACCCAGACGCCGCCAGTCGGATTCTGCACGCAAAGGCTGATTCCGGCCGCATGTATTACGGACTCGACGTCACCGTTGAGGCCTGGTCGCGGGTAGGTAGAAAAAAATGGCTGCGAATTCTGCGCTGGCCGGTGATACGCTGGTTCGCTGATCTAGCCTATCTGGCCTTTGCCCGCAATCGCTACTCCATTTCCTGGCTGCTTACCGGTCAGGGTCGCTGTGAACGCTGCGCACTAAAAGTCTCCAGCAAGGACTGATTAATCGTGTCGGATAAACCAATCGCCCTCGTGGTAGGAGCCGGCAGCGCCATTGCCCAGGCCATCATCAAAAAACTGCTGGCCGAGGATGGCCTGAGCAGCCTGATAGCCGTCAGTCGCACCGGCAAGGCTCCTGCTTCCGTGCCGGAGGATCCAAGGCTGCGTTGGTTGAGCAGTGATTACCACGAGGGGTCCATAGCCGCTGTGGCCGAGCAGCTTGCTGAACACGAAGGTGAGATCAGCCGCGTGTTTATTTGCACGGGTATTTTGCATGACGCGGAGGTTCAACCCGAGAAGCGGCTGGAAGATTTGAATGAAGCCGCAGTGCAGCGGGTTTTCGCCGCCAACACATTTACCCCCATGCTCTGGCTCAAGCACCTCAAGCCCTTATTGCCACGACGCGAAGAGGCCGTCATCACCGTGTTCAGTGCGCGGGTTGGCAGTATCACCGACAATCGAAAGGGTGGCTGGTACACCTACCGCGCTTCCAAGGCCGCCCTCAACATGGCCCTTAAAACGGCGTCGATAGAGCTGCGCAGGACCCACCGCGGCCTGCGCATCCTCGCCTTTCACCCAGGCACCACCGACACACCGTTGTCGAAACCGTTTCAGGGTTCGGTGCCCGGAGACAAATTATTTTCGCCGGAATTTGTCGCCGAAAAGCTGCTGAGTCTGGTGGCTGACCTGCCAGGCGACAGCGGCATTGAATTTCGGGATTGGGAAGGTAAAACCGTGTCCTGGTAAGCCGGACAACTCTGCGCCCACCGGCGTTTTGCGCTAACATCACCGGGATTGTTAATTCTCAATGAGTTCAGGAGTTACGCTGTGAAGAGATTTGTAAATATTCTCATCCTGAGTCTGGCTGCGGTGCTGCCGGCGCACCTGCAGGCCCAGTCTGATACGTTCGAGACCTATGTCTGGGACCTCACCGATATTTATCCTGCTGTTGCGGACTGGCAGGCAGCGATGGACGAGATTGCGGCGCGCATCGACGCGCTGCCTGATCTGGAAGGCAGCCTGGGAGACAGTGCTGTTTCCATGTTGGCGGCCCTGCGCGAGATTTCCGATACCAACAAGGAAGCCGCCCGGGCGTATGTCTACACCAGTCTCGAGCGGGACGCAGACCAACGTCAGCCCGAGCCTCAGGCCCGTTTCGGGCGCGCGCGCCAGCTCCTGACGGATTTCGGTGCAGCCACCGCGTGGGTAAGCCCTGAGATTCTTGAAGTTGGTGAGGATACGGTAGCCGAATTCCTGGCCGAGGAACCCGGTCTGGCTGACTTCGAGTTCATGCTGGACGATGTTCTGCGGCAGGCCGCACACACTCTGGACCAGCAGACTGAAGCCATCCTGGCCCAGGCGGGTATGGTGCTGTCAGCGCCTGAGCAAATCTACGAAAACTATGCCAATGCAGACATTCCCTGGCCCACGGTTACCCTGAGCGAAGGCCAGGAAGTCACCCTGAACCAGGCGGGTTACAGCCGCTGGCGGGGAGCGCCCAATCGAGAAGACCGCAAGCTGGTGTTTGACACTTTTTGGGAGACCTGGAACCAGTACGCCGACGGCATGGGTGCCACTCTGGCCAGCGAAGTCCAGGCCAATGTATTTACCGCCAGCGTGCGCGAGCACGACGGCGTTCTGGAACACAACCTGTTTGATGACGGCCTGCCGCCGGAGGTCTATACCCAGCTTGTCAGTCAGGTGAATGAGGCGTTACCGACTTTTTATCGCTATCTGGAGCTGCGCGGGCGTATGCTCGGTGTCGACGATTTACGCTATTACGACATTTATCCTCCGCTGGTGGAGGTGGATACCGGCGTCTTTGATCTGCAGCGTTCGGAGGAGATTACTTTTGCCGCCCTCGAACCCTTCGGTGAGCGATATCTGGAGCTGCTGGGATATGGACTGTCCCAGGACTGGATGCATAGCCACCCGCAGCCGGGCAAGCGTTCTGGCGCCTACATGAATGGCTCAGTCTACGATGTCCATCCCTACGTGCTGCTGAATCACAATGACGACTACAATTCTCTGTCTACTTTTGCCCACGAGTGGGGGCACGCGGTGCACTCGCTCCTGGCCAACGAGAACAACTCCTTCGAGAACGCCAGTTATTCAACTTTCATCGCCGAGATGGCCTCGACAATCAATGAAATCCTGTTGGAAGAGCACATGATCGCCAATGCGCGCAGCGATGAGGAACGTCTGTTCTATCTCGGCGGGGCGCTGGAAAGTATTCGTGGCACCTTTTTTCGTCAGACCATGTTCGCCGAGTTTGAGCTGGCCATTCACGAGGCCGCGCAAAATGGTGAGCCGCTGACAGGGAACAGCTTTACGCAGATCTATGGTGATCTGCTGAAGCGCTATCACGGCCATGAAGAAGGTGTGCTCAGCATCGACGACGCCTACGCCGTCGAGTGGGCTTATATTCCCCATTTCTACTACGATTTCTACGTCTTCCAGTACGCCACCTCAATCAGCGGCGCCGCCTGGTTTGCCGAGCAGTTTCTGGCCGGAGACAACGAGGTGCGCGACGACTTCATCCGCGTGCTCAGTGCCGGGGGGTCGGACTATCCTCACGATATACTGCTGGAGGAAGCGGGACTGGACATGACCCAGCCCGAGGCCTATGAGCCGGTGCTGCGGCGCATGAATTCCCTGATGGACCGGATCGAGGCGCTGCTCTGAACGCGCGGTTTAAAGATCTGACGTAAAAAAGGCGCCAACTGGCGCCTTTTTTGTTGTCCCAGTATGAGCTCCTGCATTGCTGTCCCACAGATTTTTCCACGCAGACACGTGCACAGGCTAAATGCAAGGGATGCTCTGATTACTGCTCCTTCAGTTCAAGGTTTGGGGTGGGCAAGGAGCCATTCAACGACTTGTTCCGCAAAGGAGTCGGACAGCACCGGGGAGTGGGCTCCGGCGGAAATGGTCCATAGCTCGGAAGAGCCCCCGGGCATGCAGCCGATCTCGAATTTCATCACTCCTGTTTCATGGCCTGGCAAGCTGGCGTCCAGATCACGAATCTCTCGCGCCCGGCCCTGACCTTCGCAACCATTGTATTCCGCCCAGCGCCGCACCGAACCCATGGCGCTTGGATAGCGGTTGTCGCGGATATCTCCGCCCCGGTAGGCGATAGTCGCGTCGGCGGTGCCGTGTATCTGCAGGATGTGTACAGGGTTGTCCGGCGCCTCGCGGCGCTCGAAGTGGTTGGCGCCGGCGAGGCTGGCGATGGCCGCGATGCTGTCTCCGTGCTCGTAGGCGATGCGATAGGACATGAAGCCACCGTTAGAATGGCCGATGAGGTAGACACGCCTTGGATCCACGTTGTACTCCGATTTGACGCTGTCGATCACGGACATAACGTAGCGTGAATCGTCCACCCCTTGAGCGTAGAAATTGCAGCAGGCGTCACTGGCATTCCAGAACCGATTCTGATCGTCGGCGGGTTCCCTGGTTCCGTCCGGCGCCACCATCAGGAATCCATAGTCATCAGCTAGATCACTGAAGCCCATGTAGGCATCCTGGCGCGCACCGCTTGAAGTATAACCGTGCAGCAGCACGATCAGTGGTACGGCCTCCGAGTCATCGTAGCCACTGGGAACGGTCAGCGGTAGTTCGCCACGCCCTAGATCGACGGATTGGCCCAAGGCGCCACTGAGCCAGCATAGGGGCAAAAACATAGTAAACAGTTTCAGCATGATTTGATCTCGCGTTTGGGTTTGAGTTTAGGTTTGTAGAGAGTCAGGGGGTAAGCATCACTTTGCCTGTGGTCTTGCGTGCTTCCAGGTCAAGATGAGCCTGCTCCGCCTCCGCCAGGGGGTAGAAATGTTCCAGTCGCAGTTTGAGCTTGCCCTCCTCAATCCACTTGAGCACATCACCGCTGCGCCACTCGAGATCTTCTCGGGTCGCCAGGTAGTCGAATAGAGTTGGGCGGGTCAGGTATAGTGAACCCTTAGGACCGAGGCTGGCAGGATTGAATTCGGTGACGGGGCCGCTGGCATTGCCATAAAGGACCATGCAGCCGAAGCGGGCCAGGCAATCAATACTTTTGTCGAATGTGGCTTTGCCAACCGAATCGTAGACCACATTGACTCCGGCGTCGTCCGTGACGCGCATGACTTCTTCCTGAAAGTCTGTCTCCGAATAAAGGATTACCTCGTTGGCACCGGCTAGCCTGGCCAGTTCCGCTTTTTCCTCGGTGGAACAGGTGCCGATCACGTAGCCCCCCAGCATCTTCACCATCTGGATCAGGAGCAGGCCGACACCCCCGGCGGCGGCATGAATCAGGCAGCGGTCGTCGCTCTTTACCTGGTAAGTTGATTGGCAGAGATAGTGTGCCGTGCAGCCCTGCAGCATGGCAGCGGCGCCCTCGTTGAATGAGACGCCCTCGGGCAACTTGACGAGCTTGTCCGCTGGCACGGCCGCGTACTCGGCATAGGCGCCCAGCACGTTGGTGTAGGCAACCCGGTCTCCGGGCTTGAATTCGGATGCACCTTCGCCAACTTCGCTGACTGTGCCGGCGGCTTCCAATCCGAGGGTCGCAGGCAGTTCAACCGGGTACAGGCCAGAGCGTTGATAGGTGTCGATATAGTTGATGCCGGCCGCCTCGATTTTCACCAGAACCTCGCCTGATCCCGCCCTGGGACTGTCTATCTCCTCGAAGCTCAGTTTTTCCGGGCCGCCAGTTTCGTTGATTCGGATCGCTCTCATCGGCATTCCTTTGATCGTGGGTTGTGAGGGCGCTATTTATCGCAAATATCCATGGCACTGACAATCGCTCAACTGCATGGACCGTTAGAAGGGGGAGGTAGGGTCGCTGTCTAGACTAGCGTTAGGTTGCGGCTCGGGGCCAGATTCAGTCCCGGCTGGCGCCAAATGCGCTGAATCCGGTACTGGGGGACAGGGTATAGAGCTGGCCGGCGGCGCGCTCCGTTTCCTGCGCCAGTTCCTGCACCGTGGCGCAATGACGCCGGGGGATCCAGCTCCGAGTATGCTGGCGCTCGAAGCAGTATACCTGGTCGCGCAATGGCTGTTCGGAGTTGTAGGTGTACAGTTCCTCCTCACTCATGGTTAGGAAATTAGGCCGTTCACTCACACAAGCAGTGAGCACAGCAAGCAAGGCGATAACTAGACCAGGACGCATATTGAGTACCTCCAACTTTTCCTAACATAAATCAGATTACGTATGGGGGGAAGTGCAGTAACCGCAAAAATCTGCGCATTCGGCAAAAAAAAGGGGCGGCCGAAGCCACCCCAAGTTTGTACTTCCTCGGCCATGTGAAAGCAGGTGGTGTAGCAACCGTGCTTGTACTGCTGACAGGAAGCGAAGGTGGAGTTGAACAGCTGGTTGTCGATGTGGGAAGCCGAAGCAGTCCTGGTGCGCTCCACCGGGCTGGTCTGACCGCTCACCTATCAGCGACAAAATATTCTGTATCGGGCTCCAGGCCTCACGATTCACAGGGGACAGAGTGACCCACTTCGGGTGTGGCCGCAATGACGCCAGCGCGCACAATTTGGCGAAAGTTTCGGTCCCTGGCTCCGTCCCCAGAGGTTCCCTAGGTACTAAAGAGTACTGGGCAATTGAGCACAGTGACGAGCGACATGCGTAGCGAAAGCGAACCAACCAATCGCAAGCAGAAACGCTTTTCCGCGCCGGCCATTGGTTGATGACTTGCCCTAATAACAGCGATGTTTAAAGGGCAGAAGTAGGTAAAGAGAGCACAGGGACGGGCGACATTCGCGTAGCGCATGCGGGCCATCGACTGGCAAGGGACGCGCTTCGTGGCCAGCATATGTCGATTGAGCGGGGTCAGTTGAGCGCGATCAGCCAGAGTAACAGGTAATAAAGAGCGGTGGACTTCTCCACCGCTCTTTTTGTCAACCGAGGCAGTGCCCCGATGCTGTTGGGACTAGCTGCTGACTTCTTCCTTTACAGGCTGAGGTCGATTCGGCCGTAGTAGTAACCACCCTGCCAAGGCATTGGCGAACCTGAGTGGTAGATGCGGCCACGAGTGTCTAACTGGTCCAGGCGAATTTCGTCTGGGTACTCGTCAAACGCGTTACGTGCACCAACGGTGAAGCGCAGGCTATCGTTGAACTGGTAGGCGCCTTCAAGGTCAATGTACAGAGTCGGGTCAAAAGTCTGTGACTCGAACACTGAACCGTCGATGGATACGTCAGCACCCGGGCGCTGTGCTACTGAGTACTCACCAAACCAGCGGCCGCGGCCTACGAAAGTGAAATCACCAAAACGGTGAGTCGCTGTCGCAATTGCGTTGCTTTCCAAGTCGCCTTCTTCGAAATTGAACTGAGAGAAAGGAGCGAAGAACTCGCTTACGTTGCCATCCAACTCTTGCTGGTTGTAGTTGTACGCGAAAGAGAAGTCAGTCGCGTGACCATTGCCCCAGTCGTAATCGTATGTTGCAACGATATCAAAACCGGTGTTGGTGGTATCAAAGGTATTTGCATACCAGTTGATTTCACCAAGCGATTCGGGGTTTGGCACGTTGTTCGCCACCAACAGCTGGAAGTTCGCAAAGCCCTCAGCGTTAGCTGGGTCACTCGAAACAGGACGGTTGGTAACGGAGTTAACACGACCTTCAATCTCGATCTGATAGTAGTCGACAGTCAGGGTTACGTCGCCGACGTTGGCGGTGAAACCAAGCGTGTAGTTAACGGTGTCTTCCGCATCAAGTGCCTGGGCGCCCAATGCTGCAGCTGCCGGGCTAGTTGGCGGGAACAGACCCACGTTAACTGGCGCTCCGAAAGGCAGGATGGTGCGGATGTTGGTGGTGAACTGCTGACCCGGAGTTGGGGCACGGAAGCCGGTACCGGCAGAGCCGCGAATCGCGAAGTCGTCAGTGATGTAGTAACGAGCGGCGATCTTACCAACCGTTGCGTCACCGAAGTCAGAGTAGTCTTCGAAGCGAATAGCGGCTTGCAGAAGCAGCTTGTCGGTTACATCGGCGGACAGGTCACCGTAAAAGGCGTAAGAATCACGCTGGTTCACGCTGGCAGCAGTCGGGCCATAGCCTGGGAAGCCGTCAGAACCAACACTCCATGTGGTGTAAGCACCATCTGAAGAGTCGGCACAGTCTAGCGTTGAGCCGTTGGCGATAACCTGCTGGCCGTTTAGAGTCGGAGTGCCTGCAGCTGCATCACAGAAGCCGAAGGGATCCGACTGAGCCCATGGACCGGCCAGGTAAGAGGCGGAGTCCTGCGCTTCAACGATCTCAAAGCTCTCATCCAGGTAGCTTGCACCGAAGGCGAAAACAAGTGGGCCGGCCAAGCCGTCAACGTCAAACTCTTTGGAGAAATCTGCCTGGAATTGTTCTTCACGGTTGATCAGGTCACCCACGTCCATATCGGTGGGGGAAAGAGGACCGAAAGACGGGTTCCAAGTGTTAAACAGGCGATACTCAATCTCGTTGCTACCCAAACGGCCGCTGATGTCCCACACCAGGCCACCGTCGGTTTCGCCGCGGATGCCACCAACTGCTGAGTAGTCAGTTACACGGCCTTCAAATCGGGGAGTGTAGCCAGAGACGTAGTCAGGACCTTGGCCCTGATTGGCAAACAGAGTCCAGATGCTGCCGTCGGCAAGACGACGATCGCGGTTGTTGCCGGTACCACGGTGCCGGTAGTTGAACGGTCCGTCGCCAAGGCTTTCGGAGAAGTTGGCGAAGCCGTAAAGCTCAACGCCGCCGCCCAGATCGTAGCCTGTGTTCAGGAACACGCGGAAGGCTTCGTTGTTGGGCTGGCCCCAAGGCTGAACGGTACCGCCTTCGACTTCGACGCGTTGCAAATTCTGCTGGAACTCAGGCGTCAGAGCGATCTGACCTACAGTGGAAGTGGGGTCGAAGTCGGGGCTGTTTACGTCAATACACGGGTTGGTGCCGCCGCAGTATTGATCATTACGCTCAATAGGTTCGACGTCAGAGTATTCGGCAGACAGGTTTATAAAACCGTCGTTGCCCAGAGCGAAACCGCCGTTAGCCTGAACAGTTCGCTGGAAACCGTCGCCTTCATACTGCGCACCGGTATCGAAGGTGAAGGTAAAGCCGTCAGTGGCATTTTTCAGGTTGAAGTTGATCACGCCAGCGATGGCGTCAGAACCGTACTGAGAAGATGCACCGTCGCGCAGTACTTCGATGCTCTGAATGGCGACAGAGGGGACTGTAGCTACGTCAGGACCCTGGTTACCTGAACCGGGCTGCAGCAGTGCTGAGCGGTGACGGCGCTTGCCGTTAACCAGCACCAGGGTGTACTGCGGGGGCAGGCCGCGCAGGTTGAACTGGCGTATAAAAGTGGCACCGTCAGCGATAGGCGATCGCGGGTTTTGGAAAGAAGGAACAAGTGACTGGATAATATCACCAGTTTCAACGAAAGACACCGCTTCGATGGTTTCCGTGTCGAAGGTGTCGATTGCAACAGGTGCGTCAGTTACCGTTCGCGGCGCGCCACGAAGGCCGGTGACGATCACTTCCTCAATAGATTCTTGGGCAAAGACTGCTGGTGCAGTTCCCGCTACGCCCGTTGCACTTACGATTGCCAAGGCAAGCAAGCGCTTGGGATGCTTTTTGAAAGTCATACTTAGTACTCCTGTGGGTGAAGTATTGTCTTACACAACGCGCAGGTTGCAATTAATGTGCCACCAGTGAGAAATCGCGTGCATTCTAGCACAGGGTTTGTCACAGTGGGGTAATTTTCCGGCAGCATTGCGCTAATGGATCGAACGCGCGCCCAATTTCGGTGTCTTATTTGCACTATTATTGGGTGTTGCACCATTAAAACGCATCAAGCCTCTCTTCGGGCGGTAGTAAGGCGCCAGATTTCACCGAAAACTCCTACAGCAAGTAGATAATCTGTTGATAATACGCAGTTCCGTGCTCTGACGTTGACCGCTAGTAACGAACACTCAGCTCTTCGGCGCCCAGGGCCTTAAATTGCCAGCCACATTGGTAGTCTCTCGCATCACCATGGTAAGTCGATCACCCTAGTTCCATGCTTTTGCACTAGCAGGCTATAATTACGTTGTAGATCTGCAGGACCCAAGACCTCAACTTGTCACACTCGTTTACTGTTTCTCACGTCAGATTTCCGTGTTTTTCTGTGCTTTTTACAGGTTGTGTCGGTCGGCTGCCCCGCGACGTCAGGCAGGTTGGCGGTTGACTGCTCCCAGTATGTACGACATGGCATAACTTCTGCTTGATATTGTCGAATTTCACTCGCCCGCAAGTGACAGTTACTAGACCAGTTACTCACCTAAAACGTATCCCAACCTTTACCCGACTCTCAGGACTTGTAGTAATGACCAAGAAAGTCACTCGACGTGAATTATTAACGCTGCTCGCAGCGACTGGATCCACCGCCGCAGTAATGAACGCCAGCGCCCAACTCGGCCTGCTGCCGGATACCGCGCTCTCTGTGCCCAGCATTCCCAATCCCGACGCGACCAACCGCCCCTCTGTGGTGGTCCTGGGGGCGGGTATCGCGGGACTGACCGCTGCCTACGAGCTGGACAAGGCGGGCTACGATTGCGTCGTGCTGGAAGCGGCACCCAAGGCCGGGGGCCGCTGTCGCACCTATCGTTCGGGCGATGTCATTGATGAAGTGGGCAACACTCAAGTCGTCGGTTTCGACGCTGAACCGCACCTCTACTTCAATGCAGGGCCGGCACGAATTCCCAGCACGCACCGCAACGTCCTGCATTACTGCAAGGAGTTGGGCGTGGATCTGGAAGTCTTCATCAATGAAAACAAGGAAGCGTTCTATCAGGACGACGCCATGTTTGGCGGCGAGCCCATAAAAAACCGGCTCCTGACTACTAATGTTCGCGGTTTCATGGCCGAGATCATCGCCAAAAATCTGGATCGCATTGAGCTGGACGAGTCACTGGACCAATGGGAAACAGAAGCGCTGTTAAACGCCGTCCGCGCGTTCGGCGATCTGAGCGAGAACGATGTCTTCGACGGCAGCTTCCGGGCCGGCTATGCCAGGGGAGGATTTCTCGATCATGGAGAGCAGTTTGAGACCGTGGCCCTCAAGGAGCTGCTCAAGACTGGCTTCCTGCGCAATGCGCTGTCCGCCAATGAAGGTGAAACCGGCCCGATGCTGTTTCAGCCGGTAGGCGGCATGGACATGCTCGCCCAGGGGTTTGTGCGCCAGCTACCGGACAAGATCTTCTATAACATCGCCGTGACCGGGGTGAACCTCGCCGAGGCGGGCGTTCACGTTGACTATGAGCACAATGGCGTCAAATACCAGCTCGAAGCCGATTACTGCTTCAACTGTATTCCTTCTCACCTGGTTACCGGAATCGCCAATAATTTCCCCGCCGACTATACCGAGGCCCTTCAGTACATTCGTCGCGGTGAGGCCTATAAAGCCGCGTTTCAGACCAAGAATCGGTTCTGGGAGAAGAATGACATTTATGGGGGCATTAGCTGGTCCAACACGCCGTCGCGGCAATTTTGGTATCCACCCCAGGGCCTGTTCAAGGAAAAGGGCGTGGTTCTGGCGGCCTACGATTTTGGTGGCGGCATGCATTTCACCAAGCTGCCCCAGGAAAAGCGACTCGAGGCACACATCCGCGATGCACAAAAGATTCATCCTGAATTCAGGGAGCAGTCCGAGCACGGTATCACCATCGCCTGGCACAGGATGAATCATATGCTGGGTTGCTCAGCCCGCTTTGCCCGTAATTTTGGCGGTTGGAGTGCCGAGGAAGAACGACTCTACCATACCTTGCAACAACCGGCAGGTGGCCGCCACTACATGATAGGTGACCAGGTGTCACAACATTCCGCCTGGATGGAAAGCGCCGTGCAATCGGCTCACTTCGCCATTAATCACATGCTGGGTCAGAGCAGCAGTGTCACCTCAATGCCGGGACGACGCCTCGCCTGAGCCGCAACGAAAATTTACCGAGAATCTCATGAAAGCAATCGTTAAACAGATTTTTACGCTGTCGCTGCTGGTCGCAATATTACCGGCAGCTTACGCACAGCAATACACCGAACTGGATCTGAGCGTGCAGCCCCTGGCCAACAAGCTTTGTATCACTTGCCACGGCGCTTCAGGAGTAGGCAATCCTGTGGTCGGGGGACCCGCGCTGGCGGGTATCGAGCCCTGGTATCTTGAAAACCAATTGCTGTCGTTCCGTAACGGCTGGCGCGGTGCCGAGCCGGATTACATCCCCGCTCACGCAATGCAGGTTGCGGTGGCACAGTTGAGTGACGCCCAGATAGCGGAGCTGTTGGAATCCGTCGCTGACTGGCCAGTGGTGGATAATCCGGCCAGCATAAGCGGCGATGCCAGCCGCGGCTCCGGGCTCTATACTTCCTGTGCGGGCTGTCACGGTGTCTCCGGCGACGGCAACCAGGCGCTGGCGGCGCCAGGTCTCACTCGTAAGGATGACTGGTATCTGCTCAGACAGTTGCGTCTTTTCAAGTCAGGTTACCGCGGTGGCCATCCTGATGATGCGCTGGGTGCACAAATGCGGGCTTCAATGAACGTGCTTGAGACCGAGCAGGACATGCGCGACGTGCTGGTCTATATCAACAGCCTCGGTAGCTGATCATCCAAGACAATTCACGTCCGAATCTCCGGCAGCGTCTGCCGTGAATAGGGGCAAAGCCTGATTTAACCTGATTGAATACGAGGAAGGACCAATGTCTACCAACTCAGAAAACGAAAATAAAGACCCCGAAGCAACGGGACCTGCGGTCTCGGAATCCGCAGTCGACGATGGTGAGTCTGATAATGAAGACTCAACTTCGGGAAATACGAATATGGCGCTAATCACTGGTTTTGGTTTGGCGCTACTGGTAGTCATTGTCATGCTTGCCAGCAACAGTCAGCCGCAGTCTCTGGCGCAAACAGCTAACAGTGCCGAGGTGCCGTCGACACCGACAGCGGTAGCCGACCAGGACGATCCCCAACGCCTCGATCCGGCAACTGCTGCCCGGGTCATGACTTCGGCTGCCGGCGATTCTCAGGCAAGCATGCCCGCCGCCAGTGCTGCCGCCACAGGGTCCGGCACGATCGAGCGCAAGGGCGAAGGCCGGCACTTTTACACGACGATTAAAATTCCGCCCGGAGCCGAGACGCTTTACTTGAGCGGCTCCGGTGCCCGCCGCCAGCCCGACGGCAGTATGGGCGACATGGCGACGCAAACTATCGATACCTTTAATCGCTTTAAGGAGACATTGGAGGCAGAGGGCTGGTCCATGAGTGATGTCGTCCAGGTACGGGCCTTCGCAGTCGCGGACGAGTTTGGACTGCTTGATTTCGACGGCTTCAATCGCGCCTACCGGCAGTTTTTTGGCACTGAAGAGAATCCAATGAAACCGGTGCGCAGTTTTGTCGAGATTGCCGGTTTAGTGGTTCCTGGCTGGCTGGTGGAAATCGAAATTCGCGCAGCGCGCATGCCGGAGTGATTGTCTGGTAATCTTCCGTCTATCCGCAGCACCGACTCGGTATCACGAAGCCCGGCGGTAAGCCGGGCTTTTCTTTGTCTGCCTAGTGGACACCGGACAAAAGCTTAGGTACCAGGACAGGGGTTCTGCGCTTGTAGTTCTGATAGTCTGGGTCGTTTCCCCAGCGTTCCTCGGCGTCTTTTTCCAGCATGGGTATGCCGCTCACGCAGGTAACCAGGAAAATCACGAACAGGGGCGCGACCAGCGTCGCTGCTTGCCAGCTGACCAGCACCGGGAACGCGATCACCGCGATGCCGATCCAGAGCAAAATCTCGCCAAAATAATTGGGATGCCGACTGCGCGACCACAAACCAGAGGTGATGAATTTGCCCCTGTTTTCCGGCTGTTGGCGAAACCGGGTCTTTTGCCTATCTGCTACTGTCTCGATGGTAAATCCGGTTATCCACAGCATAAGCCCGACGAGCATCCACAATCCCAGCGGCCGGAAGCTCATGGAGGTCATTGCGGCCAGGGCGGCTGCAGAGGTTATGAACACCCAGGCACCGTTAAGAGTCCAGGAAAAAAGAAATCCCCAGAAACTGGTCTTAATATTGTCAAACCGCTTGTCCTTGCCCACTTTGTGGATGCGCCGGAATAGAAAAATACCTAGCCGCAGCGCCCACACCATGATCAGAACGGCAAGGATCAGCCCACGGTCGCTGAGCTGGCTGTTGAGCGTCAGGGCCAGCGAAACTGTGGCGATGTAAGAGGCCGAGCCGGTCAGATCAAAAAAACGTTCGGTCTGAGCCAGGTATGCAGGCACGAAGGCCAGCCAGTTCAGGACGAAACCCACCGCGGCGCACAGGGCAAACAGCGGCAGACCGGAATAACTGACGCTGCCCTGGCTGCCGGCCCAGGCCAACAGCGCGCTGATCAGCAGAACTGCTACTATTCCGATTATGGCTTGCAGATTGTTCACTAGTTGATCGGGGAGCCTGAGCGAAGAGTTAATTTCCAGTGACCGTCGGGACGCCGTCTGGCGTGCCTCATTTTGACCCCAAAGGCAACTTAGAGAGACAACTGCCTGGACGGGGCTCGATACGCCGTGCTGTGACAGCATGGTTCAACCGCTGTAGTGACTTTTTCGGTTGAACAGCCCTAGGACTTCAGCAGTGCTTCCAGAGCCTGATCCAGATGCGGATATTGGAATACAAACTGGCGCGCATCAAGAACCTGTGACTTGATGCGACCGCTGGCCAAGAGCGCCTCTTCACCCATTTCTCCAAATAGGAGCTTGACTACAGTGGCGGGCAAGGGCGGTAGTCGCGGTCTCCCCAGGGCTCTGCTGACGCTGCGGGTGAACTCATCGTTAGTGACTGCATGACTACTCACCACATTGACAGGGCCACTCAAATCGCCGGTACCCAGGGCCAACCTGATCACTCTGACGCAGTCTTCGATGTGAATCCAGGAGAGATACTGCCTGCCGTCTCCTACCCTCCCTACGGCGGCAAGCCTTAGCGGCAGGATAAAGTTCGGGAGTACTCCGCCCGAGGTGCTGAGAACCAGTCCGAAACGAAGATTCACCGTACGGATGCCTTGAGCCTTGGCTGCCTCCGTGGCCTGCTCCCAGGCGACGGACACATCGGCCAAGAAAGAATCGCCAGCTGGGGTCGATTCATAGGCAACTTCGCTCGCCGTGTCACCGTAGTAGCCGAGCGCAGAAGCTGATAGCAGCGTTGCCGGTGGCTGCGGTAATTCGATCAGCGCCTCACTCAGGCGTTGTGTCGTCAGCACACGGCTGTCCTTGATCAGTTGTTTGCGCCTGTGGTTCCAGCGTCCTTCGGCCAGGCTGACACCGGCGAGATTTATGACTGCTGCCAGGGGGATATCTGGATCTAAATGCATGCGCCCCGATTGCTGATCGTAGTAGAAAGGCTCACTACTGTCGCTTCTGCTGAGGCCATAGACCTGGAAGCCGTCGGCGCTGAGGTGGCGGCGGAGGGCGGATCCGATCAGGCCAGAGGAACCGCTAATAAGAACATTGTTAAATTTTTCGCTGGTAGTCATGCTTAGTTGGGAGCGACGATTCTGAGGTGTTAGTAAAAAGCTTGCGGCGCGGTTGTCACCCGCTGTCAACGCCCGGGGAACAGGCTTGGTTCATCTAAGGGTGCTTTGATTACTGCTGTCAAGCCTCCGCGGGAGTCTGTAAGCCTTTGCTGCAAGGCGCAGCCCGCAGGGAATAATGGGCCCTATAGCCAAGGGGTGCAACGCGGCGGCAGGGGCTTACAGGTCACGCCCTTCGAGGCCTTCAGTCTAACGCGCTGCAATTACTTGACGGGTTGTCGGCACGCCGGCGTCATGGCGCCTTGCCAGGCGCGCCGACTGGCAGCCAAAGACCTGTCTACATTAAATAGAGCATCCCTACTCATTTCGGTACGTCCATTACCGGTCAGCTCTACTCACATAAATAATTTATACAGGTGTGATCTGCTCTAATTGCGCCCCCGTAATCATCACCGTAGTTGATATTTACTTATTGTTTTTGTACTCCTTGAGAATGAAGCCCATCAGTCCAGTTCATGCTGGGCTGACCCCAGAGGCTTAGGCCGGCTCCCCGCCGGCCTTTTTTTTGCTCGCATGATAATCTTCGGCTAAAAACTCATTCGATTGGCGGGGCCGGACCGGACGTCAAATAAGCCGCATTCAAGGACTGTTAGGCTTGAATCCTTAAGAGAGCGCCGAAGCGAAGAGGGCGCTGAAATTCTGAAGCGAGGCGCTTATCTTGAATCCAACAATCAAGCGAGCCATTTTGAGACCAACAACTCTGACTATGCTGCTAGCGCTCGCCATGATCTTCGGGGCGATCCTGAAGCTCGAGCAGGCTAATTCGGGGGTAGAAGTCAGCACTCACCGTATCGGCCCAACGCCGGTCACAGTATTCCGTTCGACTCAGGCGGCCACTGGTGAGTCGCTGCCGGTAGTGGTTATATCCCATGGTTTTGCCGGATCGCAGCAGTTGATGCAGCCCTTTGCTGTCACTTTTGCCAGGAACGGTTACCTGGCGGTGACTTTCGACTATTACGGCCATGGCCGCAACAGAGAGCCGCTTGCTGGTGATGTAACTCAGGTAGAGGGGGCGACGCGGTTTCTACTGGAACAGACCGCAGACGTAGTCGAGTTTGCTTTTTCCTTGCCTGGGGCGGGTGATGAGGTCATCTCACTGGGCCACTCTATGGCTTCCGATATCATCGTTCGCTACGCGAAGACGGATGAGAGAGTCAGCGCGACCATCGCCGTCTCCCTATTTTCACCCGCGGTGACGGCCGAGGCCCCAGACAACCTGCTGGTCATCGTCGGTGGCCTAGAGGGATTTCTGCGCCAGGAAGCTCTGCGTGTCCTCGGTCTGGTTACTGATGAGCCAGAGGAGGGCGTAAGCGTTGGCAATTTCGCTGACGGCTCTGCAAGGCGGGTCGTATTTGCAGACGGTGTGGAGCATGTAGGCGTGCTGTATAGTCCGGAGAGCATGCGCGCAGCCATCGACTGGGCGAACGAGCTGACCAACCGTTCCGGAAGTGGCTATTACGATTCTCGAGGACCGGCGCTGTTGGCACTGATTGCCGGCATCGGGCTTCTGGCCTGGCCGCTATTGAAGCTGCTGCCCTCAGTCAGCCAAAATCCACTAGGAGCAGCACTGTCCTGGCGGCAACTGCTGGTGGCAACGGTTCTTCCGGCGTTGGGCACGCCGATCCTGCTGTGGTGGTTCCCTGCTGATTTTCTGGGCGTGCTCGTTGGCGGCTACCTGGCGGTACACTTCCTGGTCTATGGTCTGCTGACCGGCATTTGCCTGTGGTGGATTAAGCGGCCCCGGTTGACGCTGTCTAACGCCGCTACTGCTTTCCCCCGGCTTGCGATCGCCAGCGTTCTGGCGAGTCTCTATACTGCCGGCGTCATAGCCCTGGCCATGGATACCTACGTCACTTCCTTCGCAATTACCGCGCCGCGACTGCCGCTGGTGTTCCTAATGCTAGCGGGTACACTGACCTATTTCCTGGCCGACGAGTGGGTAAATCGGGGCGTCCAGGCAGCTCGTGGTGGCCATTTTTTCGCGCGAGTCTGCTTTATCGTGTCTTTGGGGATCGCTGTCGCGCTCTCCTTTGAGGAGTTGTTCTTTCTACTTATCATCGCTGTGGTCATCGTTATCTATTTTTTCATCTATGGCCTCTTCAGTCGCTGGATCTATCGAGCCACGGGGCATCCGGCGGTGGGCGCAATCGCCAACGCCACCGCCTTCGCCTGGGCGCTGGCAGCGGTATTTCCGATGCTTTCAGGGTAAAAAATCAGGGTCGCATCGCGCAATCAGTGCCGACTGTTTGGTCCGGCCCCGAACGATAATGAAGAATCAAATCAATTTAGCATCCAGTCTTGTTGATGCTCTGATGCAGCGGGACCTGGCTTTAATTCGGCAAAGTGACTGCATCTAGTACAACAGGGTTGCTGTTTGCATTTTGCCACTATTTTCCAGAATTCTTCTGAAGCACCATTTGATCGTAGGGCGCGTCGATCTGATAGGCATCCACACCGGCTTCTCTCATACGTTGAATGTCAGCGTTGGCACGGGCCAAATGTTCATCCTCCGGATAATGAAACACATTTATCGAAGGCACCACTATCGCTCCCGCCTCCTGCAACTGGCGGATTTCCTCGTTGGTTATATATCGAGGCCAATCGAACCACACCTGCCCACTGAGATCCAATTGCTCACCCGCTTTGAGCCTTTCCCAGTCATCGTTGCTGACGCGCTGCATGACCAGACCCTGGAGATAGAGTCGGGTGTTTTCATGCCTGGAGATTGTCATTGTTGCGCGTGTTAAACCGAACTCTCGAAGGAGTGCTGCTATTTCTGCATAGAACGCAGCGCTCTCCTGTCCTGATTTGATGTCGAGCATGACGCCCAGACCTAGTCGACCCGCTTCTCTAAGAGACTCTGCCAGGGTCAACACCGCGAAACCGTCTCCTTCCAAGTAGTGAAGCTGTCTGACCTGTTCGAGCGTCATTGCCTCGATTGAGCCGGGCACACCCACATGTGCTAGCAGTTCATCATCGTGGAACGCAATCGCCACCCCGTCTGCAGTCGAGCGAACATCCACTTCGACCATGGCATAGCCGCGCTCGGCTGCGATGCGCAAGGCTTCAATGGAATTTTCGGGAATTCCGTCGACGACGGCACCGCCACGGTGGCCGATGATAACCGGGGCATGATCCTGCAGTGATTGGCTAGAATACAGGTCAATTAGCTCTGCTGCTTGAACCAGGGAGCTGACAAAGGATAGGACGAATACCGGCAAGAATCGCATGGGGCCTCTCTGAATTTCTCGACACAACAGTAGCGATAGAAATGGTCAGGAATATGACATGATTTCCGAGTCTTCCAATTTTTTAAGGAATCTCTGATTAATTACCACAGCGCTCTGGCCCTCAGACAAACCCGCTGGCAAGGGAGTGACCATTCCCTGCACACGACGCCTAGCAGTAGCGCCCGACAGACTCCCGCTCAGCATTATGGTAATTAATCAGAGGTTCCCTAAGAAATGGTCAGGAATATGACATGATTTCCGAGTCTGCCATTTATAGTTACTTGCCTGTTGAATTTTTGATGACTGGGGCAAGGGAATACTTTACTCACCGGCTTAGCTGGAGTTCATCAAAACAAGAAGCAGGCCTCGATCCACGGGTTAGGCAGGCCATCAAGACCG